>WPCI01014127.1_pt1 | contig 129040 bp, 120 predicted proteins | sample 5399871 | NCBI WGS metagenome assembly WPCI01 (sample SAMN12869469, study PRJNA574797) | sludge metagenome | isolation source: wastewater treatment of pH7 | place: China:Beijing | collected 2019-05-20
TACATGTACGTTCATTCTTTAGTTTTCTGTCACTAACAATTCAATTTACATTGCATTCGACTCGAATGTTCTTTCATTTTATAAAAGAGTTCAAGTCATCCAATCAAAAATCTGTATGGCTTCAACTTCTTTTGCCTTGGACAGTTTGGATTAGTTTATTGTTTATTATGGGACCTGGAAAATGGTTATTTGCATATGTCATTCCGTTGTTAATTGCTAACTTTATTGTAATGGCATATATCGCAACAAATCACCGCTTAAATCCAATTGTTCCAGTAAATGATCCGTTAGCAAACTGTTTGTCAGTAACAGTGCCGCGCTGGGTAGACGTTTTACATTTCAATTTCTCATATCATACAGAACATCATCTGTTTCCCGCTATGAGTTCTAAATACTATCCGTTAGTAAAAGAGAAGATTAAAGAAATGTGGCCGGAACGCTATCATGAGATGCCGATGACAAAAGCTTTGGCAGCGCTATGGAATACACCACGTGTGTATTATCAAGGAAGTGAATTAGTGGATCCGCATAGAGAGCATTTCTATGGTTCTTTAGGAAATGGACTAGATCCTCATAATATTTCATATCGTGAGGAACATATAGAAGAAGAAAAGAGTATTAAAAAAGTAAATCAGTAAAAATTAATATATTTTTGCAATGAAAAAGCAAGCCATCTCAGGCTTGCTTTTTCTTATAAAGAAACTTCCTTTTTATTCCTTTTATGGACTTGGACGGAGTTAGTTTCTTTTCGTTGTAGTCGTTTTTCTAAAAGATTAACAAAATAAGTAAATAGAAGAACAAGTATGAGATAGTATGCACCAACGATTATGTAAGTATCTAATTGTTGGAAATTACCTGCTGCAATTGATAAACCTGAACCCCATAATTCGGACATTCCTACATAAGCAACAAGTGAAGAATCTTTTAATCCGATAATAAATTGGTTTCCTAGAGGAGGAAGAGACAGACGAAATGCTTGTGGTAATATAATTCGTCGCATAGCTAAAGGATAAGGCATGCCTAAAGAGCGAGCTGCTTCTAATTGTCCCCGGTCAACGGATTGAATAGATCCACGGAAAATTTCCGTAATATATGCTCCGTTATGAATTGCTAAAGCGATTGCACCTGCCCAAAAAGGGGTGAAAACAACAACGGATGTAATTCCAAAATAGAGAATGGCAATTTGAACAATTAAAGGTGTACCACGAATAATAGCAATGTAGACATGAGCGATACTATTTAAAACTTTATTGTTAGAGATTCGAAAGAAAGCGAATAATAATCCAATTAATGAACCGAGTACTAGGGAAGTTAATGTTAATTGTAATGTGACAATAGTAGCCTTTAAGAGTGTGGGATAGGAAGAGATAAAAATTTCAAACATGCGTTTCACCTCATATTGTATAGATTTTAGTAGAGAATGAAATGCCCCACACAAAGTGGGGCATGATTTATGGAAACTTTGAAGGGCTAAATTACTTCGTTTTTTCCTCTTCACCAAGAATATTACGCCCAAACCATTTTTTACTGATTTTTTCATACGTACCATCTTTAATAATTTCATCTAAAGCTTTATTTACTTTCTCGACCATTTCTTTATCATCTTTACGAATAGCAATTCCCATTTCATCAAGGTTTAGTGGTTTTCCAGCTTCTTTTATATTTGATTTACCTTCTTTGATCATGCGTAAACCAACCATTTGATCTGTAATTACTGCGTCGATACGTCCAGGCTCTAAGTCCATAAGTGCAGTAATATCGCTATCGTATTCTGTAATTTGATCTGTATGTTTTGCAACAAGGTCTTTAAAGGTACTAGCTTTTACAACACCAATTTTCTTACCCTTTAAATCTTCTGGAGAAGAGATAGATGTATTCTTTTTAGCTACAAAAATTTGGGCACCAGAACGATAATAAGGATTTGAGAAATTAACAGCTTTTAAGCGTTCTTCTGTAATTGCCATACTGCCCAGTATTACATCATACTTTTTCGCTTTGAGACCTTGGATTAGCGTTTCCCATGGATTTGTAATAGGGGTTGGTTTCATATTCATTTTTTTCGCAAGTGCTTCACCTAGTTCTACATCAAAACCGACAAGTTTTCCGTCATTTTCTTTATAGTTAAAAGGCTTATATAAGCCACTCATCGCATAACGAAATTCTTTTTCACCATTTGAAGAAGTAGTAGCACTTTCCTTACTACAGGCTCCTAGTATAAAGGATGTGCATAATGTAATACTCGCAACAATGGTTAATAGTTTTCTTTTCATAAAACCCCTCCTATATATTGATCATACGGATGGTTTTAAGTATGTTATTGAAATATTTTATTTAGATGATTAGTTGTGCACCGTATGAATGTATTTCTTTTCGTTTGAAACAGAAGTTATATTATAAAACGTTACGTAAAAATTGTTTCGCTCGTTCATGTGATGGAGCTGAAAAGAATTGTGCTGGCGGAGCATCTTCTACAATTTTTCCATCATCCATAAAAATGACGCGATCAGCTACATCTCTTGCGAAATTCATTTCATGAGTAACAATAACCATGGTCATTCCTTCTTCAGCAAGTTCTTTCATAACTTGCAATACTTCTCCAACAAGTTCAGGGTCTAAAGCTGAGGTAGGTTCATCAAATAGCATAATTTTAGGATTCATAGCAAGAGCTCGTGCAATAGCAATACGCTGTTTTTGACCACCTGATAGGAGATGGGGCGTTACATCTGCTTTATCTTGTAGGCCGACTTTTTGCAGAAGCTGATTTCCGATTTCTTTTGCATTTGCTGCTTCTAATTTTTTTACATGAATAGGTGCTTCTATGATGTTTTCTAGTGAGGTCATATGAGGAAAGAGGTTAAAGTGCTGAAAAACCATACCGACATTTTCGCGGACTTTGTTTAAATTTGAATGCTTTGGATCAATTCGTTCACCTTGTAAGTGAATTTCACCTTCATCGTACATTTCTAAAAAGTTAAGACAGCGAAGTAATGTACTTTTACCGGAACCACTGGCACCAATTAAAACGACAACTTCTTTTTCTTGTACTTCTAAATCAATTCCTTTTAAAACGTCAAGTGAGCCAAATGATTTTACTAGATTTCGAACCTGAATCATACAAAACCCCCAGTCAAAAATATATTTTACAAATGTTGCCCCTTATTTCTGTTATTAGTCACAAATTGTCAGAATCCTTTATTTTTTTAGTGGATTTGATATTAAAGAAAATAATAATTTTTTGAAATCTCTATATCCTTCTATAATGAAAATATGGATAATAATATATAGGTAGTACTTATATTACTTATACAAAGGGGGAAAGAAGAGATGGAAAAAGAAAGGAAGACATTTTCCTTTGGCTTACGTACACAACTTATGCTATTCACTACAGTTTTAGCTTTAATTACATATTCAACAAGTATATTTTTTATTTATGTGATATATGATTATTTTCAAAGTTATGTAAGTCAAACTGCATATAATATTATCGTTATGTTATTAGGAGTAGTATGGTCTGGAATTTTAGCATATGGAGCAGCCATATTTTTAATTAAACCGCTTCGAAAGTTAGAGGAGGCGGCGAGAAAAGCGGCTGAAGGAGACATTCGTGAAGATGTTCCGTTACCGAAGACTGATGATGAAATTAAATCTTTAAGTGTTGCATTTAATATGATGCTTGGGAACTTAAGGGGCATGGTAAAAAATATTGATACAACATTTTCGTATACAAACAATCAAGTACAGCAAATTAGAAAACAAACAGGCGAAGCAACGAAACAAGCACAAGGTGTTTCTGAAACTCTTGCAGAGATTTCTTCTGGCGCTGAGCAATCAGCGGCATCAATTCAAGCGATTGTTTCCGCTGTTGATACAACAACTTCTATTGCAAGTGAAGTAGAAGAGAAAGCTAAACAGTCTGATGAGTTGTCTTCAGAAATGGTTCAAGCTTTAGGGCATAGTACTCGTGTCTTTACGTCTTTAATTAAAGGTATTCAAACATTGGCGAAAGAAAATGAAGATTCAATGCAAAATGTACAGAAGTTAGAGGAAAGAATGAAACAAGTAGAACATATTGTATCTGTTGTGAGTGAGATTGCTAGCCAAACGAATTTATTAGCACTTAATGCTTCTATTGAGGCTGCTCGTGCTGGAGAGCATGGACGGGGCTTTGCCGTTGTAGCTGAAGAAGTACGTAAACTTGCAGATGAAAGTGACCACTCTGCAAGAAATATATCGCAGTTATTACGAAATATGCAAGAGGAAGTACAACAAGTTGCAATGAAAATGACAGAACAAGTGAAAATAGCTAAAGAAGAGGCGAAACGTGGGGAGGCTACGGAATTAATTTTAAAAGAAATGTCATCAAGTGTTATGGAAGTAGCGGATGCAACGAAGCAAATTAGTGGTTATATGAATGAACAAGTGAACCACATTCATCAAACAGGAGCACAAACAAAGGCCGTAGCAGCAATTGCTGAAGAAACGTCAGCTGGTTCACAAGAAGTAGCACGTGTGACGTTGCAACAATCTAAAAATATGATAGCAATCGATCAATTATTAAAGGATCTAGAGAAACAAGCAACAGAATTGAAACAGACAATTGAAAGATTTTCAATGTGAAAAGGAAGAACAGCATTTTTGTTCTTCCTTTTTTATATATGAATAAGGTTTGTAATAAGCGTGGACAAGGAGATGAGAAGAATGAGATTTGCCTTTGTGAGAAATAAATAAAGCATAAGAATAAAGAAACTACATAGAGTTCAATGAAAACAGTTGCAAACTATTCATATTTTGTTATGATAGTGTTACGAAAACGTTTGCATAAAATTCCGATGGGATGCAAAAGGAGAGAATGACTATGAATAAGACATGGTGGAAAGAAGCGGTTGCTTATCAAATTTATCCACGTAGCTTTATGGATTCAAATGGCGATGGTATTGGAGATTTACAAGGTATTATTGCGAAACTGGATTATTTAAAAGATTTAGGAATAGATGTAATTTGGATTTGTCCAATGTATAAGTCACCTAATGATGATAATGGTTATGACATTAGTGATTATCAAGATATTATGGATGAGTTTGGGACGATGGAAGACTTTGATGCTTTACTAGATGAAGTTCATAAACGTGATATGAAGCTTATTATTGATTTAGTTATTAATCATACAAGTGATGAACATCCATGGTTTATTGAGTCTCGTTCATCTAAAGACAATCCGAAGCGTGATTGGTATATTTGGCATGATGGTAAAGATGGTGCAGAACCAAACAACTGGGAAAGTATTTTTAATGGTTCGGCATGGGAGTATGATGAAGTAACAGGACAATATTATTTACACTTATTCTCGCGTAAACAACCAGATTTAAACTGGGAGAATAAAGAAGTTCGAGAAGTGCTATACGATACAGTTAATTGGTGGCTTGATAAAGGAATTGATGGTTTCCGAGTAGATGCAATCAGCCATATTAAAAAAGAAGACGGCTTTAAAGATATGCCAAATCCAAGAGGACTAAAGTATGTTCCATCTTTTGATAAACATATGAATGTGGATGGTATTCAACCTTTATTAGAAGAATTAAAAGAAAATACGTTTTCTAAGTACGATATTATGACTGTTGGTGAAGCGAATGGCGTTAAGATTGAAGATGCTGAGCTTTGGGTTGGAGAAGAGCAAGGTAAGTTCAATATGGTATTCCAATTCGAACATTTAAGTTTATGGGATGCAGAAAAGAAGAAAGATCTTGATGTTGTAGGGCTGAAAAAGGTATTAACGAAATGGCAAAAAGGGTTAGAAAATAAAGGATGGAATGCTTTATATATTGAGAATCACGATAAGCCGCGTATCGTTTCAACTTGGGGAGATGATAAACAATATTGGCGTGAAAGTGCAACGGCTCTAGGCGCAATGTACTTCTTTATGCACGGTACACCGTTTATTTATCAGGGACAAGAAATTGGGATGACAAATGTCCAATTACCAAATGTTGAAGATTACGATGATGTTGCAACTAAAAATTTATATCGTGAGAAAATTGCAGAGGGCGTATCCCATCAAGATATGATGGAAATTATATGGGCTTCTTGCCGCGATAATTCACGTACACCTATGCAGTGGAACGATGAGATGAATGCTGGCTTCACAACAGGTGCACCTTGGTTTAGTATGAATCAAAACTACAAAGAGATTAATGTTGAAAAGCAGAAAAATGAAGAAAACTCTATTTTCAATTTCTATAAGAAAATGATTGCCTTGAAAAAAGAGCACGATGTACTGAATTACGGTACGTACGATTTACTTTTAGAAGATGATCCGCAAATTTATGCATATACTCGTACATTAAACGATGAAAAAATAGTCGTAATTAGTAATATCTCAAAAGAGGAAGCTGTGTATAATGAGGATTTATTTGCACTAGAACGCAAACGTTTGCTTTTAAATAACTATGAAGTTGCGGAACATGAACAAGTAACTTCAATCACGTTAAAGCCTTATGAAACAAGGGTTTATCGTATTTCATAATAAAAAAGGATGCTCTTAGAGCATCTTTTTTTATGAAAAATAATAAATTTCTATTGCAAAGTGAAAACGCTTTTATTAAAATAGATTTATGAAAACGGTTGCGTAAAGATAAAAATGAAGTAACATAAGGAATCGTTTTCACAATAGAAACGGAAATTATAATTTAAATCATTATGTTGTTATAAATAAAGGGGAGGAAGAACAGATGAAAATTACGTCTTTTGATTTTTGGCAAAAGTTCGGGAAAGCGTTATTAGTTGTTGTAGCTGTAATGCCAGCAGCTGGTTTAATGATTTCTATCGGTAAGTTAATTGGAATGTCTGCTGGGGATATTAACGCAGTTCATACAATCGCTCGCGTAATGGAAGACATCGGTTGGGCAATTATTACTAATCTACACATCTTATTCGCAGTAGCAATTGGGGGATCTTGGGCGAAAGATCGCGCAGGTGGCGCATTTGCAGCGCTATTAGCATTCGTCTTAACAAACAGAATTACAGGAGCTATATTTGGCGTAAACGCTGAAATGTTAGCGGATTCAAAAGCGAAAGTTTCTTCAGTATTAGCAGGGAACTTAATTGTAAAAGATTACTTTACTTCTGTACTTGGTGCACCAGCATTAAACATGGGGGTTTTCGTAGGGATTATCACAGGTTTCTTAGGAGCTACTTTATATAACAAATATTATAACTATAACAAACTACCACAAGCATTAGCATTCTTTAACGGAAAACGATTCGTACCATTCGTTGTAATTGTTTGGTCTACAGTAACTGCAATTGTATTATCACTTTTATGGCCATTCATCCAAAGTGGATTAAATGAATTTGGTCGCTGGATTGCAGCTTCAAAAGATAGTGCACCAATTGTTGCACCATTTGTATATGGAACGTTAGAGCGTTTACTATTACCATTCGGTTTACACCATATGTTAACAATTCCGATGAACTATACTGAGCTAGGTGGAACATATACGATGTTAACTGGCTCAAAAATTGGACAAGTTGTAGCAGGACAAGATCCTTTATGGCTTGCATGGATTACAGATTTAAATAACTTATTAGCAAATGGAGATACAAAAGCATATAACGATCTATTAAATAATGTTGTACCAGCTCGTTTCAAAGCTGGACAAGTTATCGGTTCAACAGCAGCATTAATGGGTATTGCTTTCGCGATGTTCCGTAATGTTGATAAAGAAAAACGTGCAAAATATAAACCAATGTTCTTATCAGCAGCATTAGCAGTATTCTTAACAGGTGTAACAGAACCAATTGAATTCATGTTCATGTTTATTGCTCCAGTATTATATGTTGTATATGCAATTACAACAGGACTTGCATTCGCATTAGCAGATTTAATTAACTTACGTGTTCACGCATTCGGATTCATTGAGTTAATTACTCGTACACCGATGATGGTTAATGCAGGATTAACTAGAGATTTAATCAATTTCGTTATCGTTTCATTAGTATTCTTCGGTCTGAACTTTACATTATTCAATTTCTTAATTAAAAAGTTCAACTTACCAACACCAGGACGTGCAGGTAACTATATTGATAATGAAGATGAGGCATCAGAAGGAACAGGAAATGTACAAGATGGTTCATTAGCAACAAAGGTTATTGATTTATTAGGTGGAAAAGAAAATATTGCTGACGTAGATGCTTGTATGACACGTTTACGTGTAACAGTAAAAGATTTAGATGTTGTTGCACCAGAAGCGCAGTGGAAACAAAATGGTGCTTTAGGACTTATCGTAAAAGATAAAGGTGTACAAGCGGTATATGGCCCGAAAGCTGACGTATTAAAGTCAGACATTCAAGATATGTTAGGTGCGTAATAATATGAAATTGCTAACTTTAAACTGTCACTCTTGGCAAGAAGAAAATCAAATAGAAAAGATAAAATATCTTGCTAAAGTCATTCAAGAAGAAGAGTACGATGTTATCGCATTGCAAGAAGTAAGTCAGTCGATAGGAGCTAAAAATGTATGCGGTAACAAGAAAGAAGATAATTTTGGACTTTTACTATTAGAAGAGTTAAAAGCGTTACATGTAAAAGATTACAATATTACTTGGGATTTCTCTCATATTGGTTATGATGTGTATGAAGAAGGATTAGCGATTATAACGAAGCATAATGTTGTAAAAGAAGATACGTTCTTTATTTCAGAAAATAAGGATACAGCGTATTGGAAAACACGCAAAATTGTAAGTGCAACAATTGCTTATAATGGTAAGAACATCACGTTTTACTCTTGCCACCTCGGTTGGTGGAATGATGAAGAAGAATCATTTAAAGATCAAGTGAATCGTTTGATGGAGCGTGTAGATAGCAATGAACTTTCCTTCTTAATGGGTGATTTTAATAATAACGCTCGTTTGCAAGGGGAGGGTTATGAATATATGATGCAAAAAGGTTTGTACGACACATATGGACTAGCAATAGAGAAGGATGAAGGAACAACTGTCCAAGGTGAAATTGCTGGTTGGGATGAAAATAAACATAATTTACGAATCGATCTAATATTGTGTAACCGAAGTGAAAAAGTTTGTTCTTCAAAAGTTATTTTTAATGGTACAAACCGAAATATAATTTCAGATCATTTCGGTGTAGAAGTGCAAGTAGATATATAATAGAAGAAATCCTCACAGATAATAAAAAGCTGTGAGGATTTTTTTAGGAATACAAGTATTTCCAAGAGAAAATACTTGTATTTTTTATGACATTTCCTATATATTTGTTATTATTGAATGTAAAACCGATTTGGTCATTTTGTATTCATACTTTGACTTACTTCGTTATATAATGTAGTAAGTTAAAGTTAATGGGAAAAAATAGTTCGTTTTTGGTTAATCCACGATGTAGAAAGTGATATAATTGCAAAATGTATGTATCATTTTCTAAAGAAGGAAAAATATATAATTAGGTGATAACTTCTATGAAACAAATTTGGCGTATTTATAAGACTGATTTACGGAATGTAGCTAAACATTGGGCTGCAATTGTTATTGTTGTAGGGTTAATGATTTTACCATCGTTATATGCATGGTTTAACATTAAAGCTTCTTGGGATCCATATGGAAATACAAAAGAAGTTCCCATTGCAGTTTCTAACCAAGATGCAGGCTCTAATTTAAGAGGGAAAGATATCAATATCGGGGACGAGATTGTAGATTCTCTTAAGAAAAACAAAAATCTTGGTTGGAAATTTGTAGATGAAAAACAAGCAATTTATGGAGTGGAACGCGGGGATTACTATGCAAGCATTACAATTCCAAAAGACTTCTCTGAAAAAATTGCAACTGTTCTGGATGAAAATCCACAGAAACCAGAACTTGATTACTATGTAAATGAAAAGGTAAATGCGATTGCACCGAAGATTACAGCAAAAGGTGCATCAGGTATTACAGAAGAAATTAGTAAAAACTTTGTTAAAACAGCGAACGGTGAGATTTTTAAAATCTTCAATGACCTTGGAATCGATTTAGAAACAAACTTACCAAGTATTGAGAAAGTAAAAGATCTTGTATTTAAGTTAGAAGCGCAGTTCCCAGAAATGAATACACTTATGGATAAGGCGTTAGATGATGCGACTCGAGCAGAGGATGTCGTGAAAGTAGCGCAGAAAGAATTGCCGGTTGTAGAGAGTGTTATTAATGATGGTCAGGATACACTTAAGAGCTTAGATGCATTCTTTGCGAGAAATGATGAAACATTGAATCGTGCCCCGGGAACTATTAAGAATAATTTAATTGCAATGCAAACAGGTTTGAATGGTGCGGCGGCAATTACGGATTTCTTAAAAAATCCATCTGTTGATTTCAATCTGGCACTTCCAGATCCATCTAAACTTCCAGAGTTACCAAATGTAACTATCCCGCAAATACCAGCGCTTCCAGAATTACCGCAAGTGAATGGTGAGGGATATAAAAACATTGCTAAAAATATTAATCAAACTGTAAATAATGTTTTTAGCTCAATACGTGTTGGAACAACTTATGCACAAGGTGTTATAAACGGGTTGCAAAATGGTAATTTCGACCCGGAAAAAGCGAAACAAGATCTTAATAAGGTTTCTGAGAATCTTCAAGATCGTGCGGATAGTGTTTCATATGTAATTGATGTCTTTACTAAATTTAAAGAGTCGGCATCAACTGATTTTGGAAAAGAATTCTTCCAAAAGAGAATAGAAAGATTAACAAGCCTTAAATCAGCTATCGAAAATGCAAATGGGGGCGTTAAAGATATTGCCAATATTATTGGTACAGGGCAAGAAGTGAAACAAGACGTAAGAGATGCTGCTAATAAAAAGTTAGACGCAATAAATAACTTGGTAAATCAAGCAGAAACAGATTATAATGCAACGTTCGTAGCGGATTTTGAAAAAGCAGTAAGCACAGCTGAACAATTAAAAAACAAGGCTGAAGGTGTAAAAGAAGATGCTCAGCAACTGAGAGGAAATTTAAATCAAGATATAAACAAAGCTAATGAGATTTTAAACAATGGTAGAGAAGCTTATGATAAGGCTGTAAATGATTATAGCAGATTAAAAACGGAGCTTGGCAAAGCAAGAGAAGACTTGAATAATAAAGGGATTAACGGATTAGATTCTACAAAAGTAGCTTTAAATGATATAAGAGGAGAGTTACAAGCTGGAAAGAATTTAGTTAATGATATGATTCCTGTTATGGAAAATACGAATAAAGTTTTAGCGGATGTAAATAGTGATAAGAACACGAATAACATGATTTCTAAATTGAATAAATTAAAAGATGGTTTACAAAAAGCAATCGATTTAACTGATAAAGGAATTGACGCTATTAATAAAGGTCAAAAGCCAGCAGCAGATGTTATTGAAAGTATTAACGCAGTATCTAAAAGTACTTCGGCCCAAATAAGTGACATCTTAGCTAAATACGATTCAGAAATCGTTCCAAACTTTAATGAAGCAATTGCTCGTACAAAAGAGATGTCTAAAAACACATCTCAAATTTTAAAAGAAGCAGACAAAAAGCTTCCAGATGTTAAAAAAATACTAGAAGATTCATCAAAAGGCTTAGTAGATGGTAAAAAGAAATTAACAGACATTAAAGCTGAAATGCCAGCTACTGAGAAAAAGATTAAAGAATTGGCAGATAAAATTCGTGATTTTGAATCTGAAGAGGATTTAAAAGACATCATACGCTTATTGAAAAACGATGTTGAGAAGCAAAGTGACTACTTTGCGAATCCAGTAAATTTAAAAGAGAATAAATTATTTGCGATGCCGAACTACGGTTCAGCGATGTCACCATTCTATACAGTGCTTGCATTATGGGTAGGCGCATTATTAATGGTTTCATTATTAACAGTAGAAGTACATGAAGAGGGCGCGAATTATAAGAGCCATGAAATTTACTTCGGACGTTTATTAACATTCTTAACGATAGGTCTTTCACAAGCGTTTATCGTATCGATGGGAGATATATTCTTACTCGGTACGTACGTAGTCGATAAGTTCTGGTTTGTATTATTTAGTTTATTTATTGGTGGGGTCTTCGTTTGTATCGTATACTCACTCGTTTCTATTTTTGGAAACGTTGGGAAATCGATGGCGATCATTTTACTTGTACTGCAAGTAGCAGGATCGGGCGGAACATTCCCAATTCAAATGACACCGAAATTCTTCCAAGCAATTTATCCGTTCTTACCGTTCACATATGCAATTAGTGCAATTCGTGAAACAGTAGGCGGAATGCTGTGGGATATTGTAACGCGAGATTTACTTGTATTAAGTGCTTTCGTAGTAGTTATGATTGTAGCTGCGTTATTATTGAAAACACCAATTAACAAATCGAGCGAAAAATTCGTTGAGAACGCAAAAGGAAGTAAAATCATTCACTAACATAAAAGGTTCCTACCGATAGAGGTAGGAACCTTTTTGTTTAATCAAATTTTAATTTCTTTAATGCTTCTGTTTAGTGATTCTTAAACGAGTCATGTCAATTATGACTGATATATAAGGTGCTTCTTACTGCTCTTCTTGAAAACTGTGGTATATTAAACGGTATATAGTTAGTAAAGGAGTTTGAATAAATGGCAAAGAGTGTAGTAATTGCTGAGAAACCATCAGTTGCACGTGATATAGCAAAAGTATTAAAGTGTACAAAAAAAGGTAATGGATTTTTAGAAGGTGACAAATACATCGTGACTTGGGCTCTTGGGCATTTAGTGACGCTTGCAGATCCTGAGACTTATGATAATAAGTATAAAACATGGACTCTTGAAGATCTTCCAATGCTTCCAGAACGTATGAAATTAGTTGTTATAAAACAAACGGGAAAACAGTTTAATGCTGTGAAACATCAACTTACTCGAAATGATGTTAATGAGCTGATTGTGGCTACCGATGCAGGAAGAGAGGGCGAATTAGTCGCACGTTGGATAATTGAAAAAGCAAAAGTAAATAAACCAATTAAGCGTTTATGGATTTCTTCTGTAACAGACAAAGCAATTAAAGATGGTTTTAATAATTTAAAACCAGGTAAAGCTTATGACAATTTATATGCCTCAGCCGTTGCCCGCTCTGAAGCAGATTGGTATATTGGCTTAAATGCTACCCGTGCATTAACAACAAAATTCAATGCTCAATTAAACTGTGGGCGTGTACAAACTCCAACTGTAGCTATTATTGCTGGTCGTGAGGATGAAATTAAAAACTTTAAGGCTCAAACATACTACGGTATCGAAGCGCAAACAAACGATAGGTTAAAACTAACTTGGCAAGATGCAAATGGTAATAGCCGTAGTTTTAATAAAGAAAAAATCGATGATATTGTAAAAAATCTAGATAAACAAAATGCCACTGTTGTGGAAATTGATAAAAAGCAGAAGAAGTCATTCTCTCCTGGTCTTTACGATTTAACTGAATTGCAACGTGATGCCAATAAAAAGTTTGGTTACTCTGCGAAAGAAACATTAAACATTATGCAGAAATTATATGAACAACATAAAGTGCTAACGTATCCTCGTACAGATTCACGCTACATTTCATCTGATATCGTTGGAACACTTCCAGAGCGTCTAAAAGCATGTGGTGTTGGAGAATACCGTCCTTTAGCACATAAAGTATTACAAAAGCCTATCAAACCTAATAAATCATTTGTTGATGATAGTAAAGTGAGCGATCATCATGCGATTATTCCAACAGAAGGATACGTTAACTTTTCAGCATTCACAGATAAAGAACGCAAAATTTATGATTTAGTTGTAAAACGTTTCTTAGCTGTTTTATTCCCAGCATTCGAATACGAGCAACTAACATTACGTACCAAAGTTGGTAACGAAACGTTCATTGCACGCGGAAAAACGATTTTACATGCTGGTTGGAAGGAAGTATATGAAAATCGATTTGAGGATGATGATGTAACTGATGACGTAAAAGAGCAGCTTTTACCTCGTATCGAAAAAGGCGATACATTAACTGTAAAGTTAATTATGCAAACATCAGGCCAAACGAAAGCACCTGCACGTTTTAACGAAGCGACTTTACTTTCAGCAATGGAAAATCCTACGAAATATATGGATACGCAAAATAAACAACTTGCTGATACGTTAAAATCAACTGGTGGATTAGGTACTGTAGCAACGCGTGCTGATATTATCGACAAGCTATTCAATTCATTTTTAATTGAAAAACGTGGTAAAGATATTCACATTACTTCAAAAGGTCGTCAATTACTTGATTTAGTACCAGAAGAGTTAAAATCACCTACACTAACTGGTGAGTGGGAACAAAAGCTAGAGGCAATTGCAAAGGGGAAACTGAAAAAAGAAGTATTCATTTCCGAAATGAAGAACTATACGAAAGAAATTGTTTCTGAAATTAAATCGAGTGATAAAAAATATAAACATGACAACATTTCAACGAAGTCTTGCCCGGACTGCGGTAAACCAATGTTAGAAGTAAACGGCAAAAAAGGAAAAATGCTCGTATGCCAAGACCGTGAATGCGGTCATCGTAAAAATGTATCTCGTACAACAAACGCTCGTTGCCCACAATGTAAGAAGAAACTAGAATTACGTGGTGAAGGTGCAGGTCAAATCTTTGCATGTAAATGTGGCTATCGCGAGAAGTTATCGACATTCCAAGAGCGACGTAAAAAAGAATCTGGAAACAAAGCGGATAAACGCGACGTTCAAAAGTATATGAAACAACAGAAAAAAGAAGAAGAACCATTAAATAATGCATTCGCAGAAGCATTAAAGAAATTAAAATTTGATTAAAATGAGATCATAAAATTTAATTTAGCAGTTAGTTTAAAAACTCCATTTGGAATAAAGGTTATTCCAAATGGAGTTAATTCTTTAAATTATTTTTTTGATCTTATAAAGGAGTTTAATGTTTTCGGTGATTGTTATATAAGAAATTAATAAAAGTAATATTTAATTCTTCAGAACAAGAGTTATCAAGAGTTAATGAAATTTTTGAAAAATTAGATTTAAGGGATGCTCATAATATTATTCTGGTGGGCGCAAGAAAGAATAATAAATGATCTGCATGAATTGCTTAAGTTAATTTAGAACCAAGACCACATTAAAGTGGTCTTTTTCTTTATCAGCTGAAGTACTCTGTTCTATAAAGAGCGGCCATATAAGAACAAACGAAGGAATGGTATTTCTCCGATTAAGGGAAAAGAATACTTGTAGAAGCTACTTGAGGAGACAACTTAGAGGAATTGTCCACCTTTGTAAAATTAATAAATTACCTAAAATGGAAAAGTTAAAATAATCAATGATTCATGTGCATTTTTAGGAGGAAATATTTAGGTTTTTTCCAGCAGGAATCTCAATTGATGAAAGGTTAATATAATAAATTTAAGAAAATTAATACAAAAATAAGTTAACAAAGGTATTTGCTATTAACAAACATATATCTAATAAATACTATAAAAATCGTTCTGTTTTTATGAATGGAAATTTAAAAGTTACGTTCATTATACCTTGCATTACAAGTTATCGTATGTTATTTTTATGTTTATGTTTAAAGCACTTGTATTAAAAGTTAACAGAAGAGAGGGGAATGAAATGAAAAAATCAACACAAATGTTAAAAGGTGTTTTAGATGGATGTATTTTATCCATTATTCAAGAAGGGGAAATATACGGTTACGAATTAAAGGAAAAATTACATAACTATGGCTTTCACTCTTTTAGTGAAGGGACGATATATCCATTATTATTACGTATGCAAAAAGAAGGATTAGTTACGAGTGTATTAAGGGAATCTACGACTGGTCCAAAAAGAAAGTACTATGCGTTATCAAAAATGGGGGAAAAGGAATTGGATAAATTCAAAGAGCGTTGGGACGATTTAAAATTATTTGTTGAAAATGTAATTAATAAGGAGGGGAAGTAGAATTATATGCAAGAAGTCTGCTCAATTTTTAATCGAACTTAGAATGCTGTTATTGTAACAAAGAGTCACCATATCAAAAAAGAAAATTATACGTTTCGAAACAAATTAATCGGTTACTAATGTGACAAATTGTATACTGTCATGAAGATAATCTTATCTATGTCGGCGTATCCGGTAAAAACTTTGTTATTAATACAACAAGTGCAAATGAAAACGTAGTTTTGAATATAAAGAAGATGAGAATTGGAATAGCAAATTTTAATTTACTTAATCCAATTTATAACCCTAAACAAAAAACAGTTAAATTTGATACATAGGATGTTTAAATTGTACTACTAATTCTATATGCAAATGTACCTTTAGTAAATAATGAGCCTAAACTCGTTTATTTAGTTGTTCTGCCAAATGAAGTTAAACTTAAAATAGCCTTAATAAGACCACTAATGATAATAATAGTTGTATAAGGAGTATTATTTCGAAAAAACATCATAAAAACTTAATAATGACCTAATGATTTTTAATCTTAACAATCGCTGTTGATGTATACATAATATTACGCACTGCAACTACCAAAAAGAACTTGTAGCAGTGCTAATAAGAAGAACATGTCTCAAATTTTTTCTCATTCGAATTGTACTCCAGGATCTGTAATCATTTTAAGTAAAGGCGGTTTTTCTTCGCCAACTTTCTGTTTATTTAAACTCACTTCCTTTATAATACATTTTTATATTAATATAAATGGTTATAAGGGGGAGTTTCACATCCTCTTTATTCTCGAGGATGTGAAATGCCTACTAAAACAATGGGTATGTGTAATAGAGAATAACATTCCTACTACACTAGTAATTTATTCATAACGAAGTGCTTCAATTGGATCTAATTTTGCAGCTTTGTTCGCTGGAATTAATCCGAAAATAACGCCGAGTGTTATTGAGAACAATACGCCGCCTATGACAACTTCCCATGAAACAAGTGGTGGCCACTTTGCAAACGTGGAAACAATATATGCACCACCATAACCAAGCCCAATTCCTATCAGCCCACCAAGAAGCGTTAACATAACTGCTTCAATTAAGAACTGTAATAAAATTTTGCTGCGCGTTGCACCAAGTGCTTTACGTATACCAATTTCACGTGTACGCTCCGTTACAGATACGAGCATGATGTTCATAACACCGATACCACCAACAATTAGTGAAATACCAGCGATACCACCGATGATCATTGTCATAATCCCTGTCATCTTTGAAATGCCTTCTTGAAGTTCTTTTAAATTTAGAACCTCGTATTTACCAGTTGCGTCACTTGGTTTGCGGCTGTTTAAGACATCGGCAGCTTTTTTACCTGCTTTCTCTAAATCATTTACATTTTTGGCTTGAACAGAAATATTTTGAATTTCATCTTTCCCATATAGTATTGGCCATAATGAAATTGGAATTAATATTTCTGATGTTCCCATTCCCATAAACTCACTATCTGATTTGTAGATACCAATAATTTGCATTGGTTGTCCCTTTATTTCAATAATTTTACCTACTGGATTGGCATCCTTAAATACCTTTTCTTCCATTTGTTTACTAATCATGACAACGTTATTACCTTGGTCCACATCTGATTCTTGTAAAGAACGTCCCTTTAACAACTTTACTTTATTTACTGCAAAGTACTCACTATCTAATCCAGTAATACTTACCATTTCTTTTTTATCTTCAATATCAAGTGGTTCCATGCTTGAGTTTGTTGTCACAACATGTGTGATCTCTGAGATTTTTTTTATTTCAAAAATATCTTCTTCAGTTATTTTCGGTGCTTCTACCATTTCCATACCAAAAGGATCATTCATATCTGCACTATAATGAATTTGAACAGTTTGATTACCTGAACCAGCAAATTGAGATTTCAGCATCGATTCCCCGCCCTGTCCGATTGCAACGACAGTAATAATCGAACCTACTCCGATAATAATACCGAGCATCGTAAGAGCAGAACGTAGTTTATGAGCTAAAATAGAAGACAGGGCAATTTTTATACTATCTAGTAAACTCATACCGCACACCTTCTATCTTCTGTAACTTTCCCGTCCCGCAGTACAATGCGGCGGGACGAATACGCTGCTACTTCCTCTTCATGCGTAACCATAACAATCGTCGTGCCTTCTGCATTAAGCTTCGTGAAAATATTCATGACCTGCTCACCAGACTTCGTATCAAGTGCACCAGTCGGTTCATCGGCCATAATGAACGTTGGATTATTTGCAATCGCTCTTGCAATCGCTACACGCTGCTTCTGTCCACCTGATAACTCATTTGGTAAATGATGCACACGATCTGCCAATCCAACTTTACCTAACGCCTCCAAAGCACGCTTGCGACGCTCCGCTTTCTTCACGCCACCATATACGAGCGGAAGCTCAACATTTTCCACTGCTGAAAGACGCGGCAGCAAATTAAAATGCTGAAACACAAAACCAATATATTCATTACGAATTAAAGCAAGTTTTGACTCATCTGCTGTTAGGATATTCACGTCGTTCAGCATATATTCGCCTTCTGTTGGACGATCTAAACAACCGATAATATTCATAAGCGTCGACTTACCAGAACCAGACGGCCCCATAATCGAAACAAATTCACCACTCTGAATCGTTAAACTAATACCGTGCAAAATCGGCACTGCCAATTTTCCTTGATAATACGTTTTAGCAATATGATTTAACGTAATCATTTCTCTTTCACTTCCATTCCGTCATACACATCTTCGGAAGGATTTTTAACCACCTTTTGCCCCACTGTTACGCCTTCTACAATCTCTGTCCAGTCTCCATCAGTAGATCCTTTTTTCACATTTTGTTTACGAAGCTTTCCTTTATCCTCAACATAAACAAATGCATCATCGCCCTTTTCTACAATGCTCTTAGTTGGAACAGCAACCATCTTCTTATTCCCTAAATTTACTTGTAGAGAAACGTGATAACCTGGAGATAAACCATCTTGACTATCAAGACTTGCTTTATATGTATATTGAGACATATTTTGAGTTGCCTCACCTACACCACCGGCTTGAGCCATCTCTGCACTTGTTGGAAACTCACTTACCTCTGTAATCTTACCTGTCCATTTCTTCTTATTATTTGCTTTCGCCGTTACAGTAAATGTTTGATCTTTTTGAATTTGTGACTTCTGAAGCTCAGTTAACGTCCCTTGAATTTGGAACGGATCTTTAGAAGCAATTTGTAAGAATGCTTTCCCCTGACCACCTACCGCTTGAGATGAGCTTTGTGCAGCATCTTTATCTAACTTTTGAACAACACCAGCAAAATTACTATAAATCGTAAGTTCTTTCTGTTGCTTTTTTAATTCTTCTGCTTGCAACTTTCCTTTTTCTTTCTCAAGCTCAGTTGTCTTTTGCTGCATTTCTAGTTCATTTAGTTGCTCTTCCAGTGGATTTATGATTTCTGTAGTAGCACCGCTATCTTTTGTCTTCTTAATTTCTTGCTTCAATGAATCTATTTTCTTCTTGCTTTGATTGTATCGCATATCTGCCATCTTTTGATCAAGCTCAGCTTGTTTCATCTTTAAATTAATTTCCTCATTATCATAAGAGAATAACTTCGTACCTTTTTCTACCTCTTGTCCTTCTTTTACCGTAATATCCTTCACTTTTCCTTTAGTCGAATCTGTGTAGAATCCTTCAATATTTCCTGGTTTCACTTGTCCGGAAATTAACTTCGTATTATTAAGTTTACGTTCTGATACCTTTTCGAAACTTACAGTACCTGTCTTAACCTCGCCTTTCTTCGTACTTTGCATGACAAAAATGTTAATAGCTGCAACAATAGTAATTAAAATAATAACACTAACAATAATCCTTTTCTTCTTATTTGAAGTATGGACTTGATTTTGTAACATAACGTATCTCCTTTACAATAATTTATTTTTAATTTGTATAGTAATTAAATACTATAACAAAATTTGTAAAATAACATAATAAGATAACCATTCCTAATTTCTTACTTATCGTATTAATAATGCGGTTGAAAAGAAATTTCATTCAACTAGAATAGGAAATTTATATTATTTTCTTTCAAACTGATCTAGCGTAATTAAATTGCTTTCTCAGTAAATTAAATAACCAAATATATTTTAATATGAACTTTTTAACTTCGTAAAACTAATTTTATAAATATGCAAATTTACATATTTATAAAATGTTTTTTTATGGTATTATTTTCTAGTACCCGGGGAACAACATAAAAAATAGAATTTGGGATATTTAATTCTTGTATTGTTTTATATAATTAAAAGGATGTAAGGGTTAAATGGATATTTAGGGAGGAAATTTAAATGAAAACAGTAATGATTAGATCACTTATCGGTTGTAGCGCAGCTACTGCATCAACTATTATTGATTATATGGATTGGATTTCTTATGCTTCATTATTAATGTCTCTAACTGGAATTGGTGCTTCTGCATCAGCTGCTGTTTGGGCATATCGTGCTACAATTTTAGGAATGACTAGAATGGGTAAGAGAGCTGCAGCAAACGCACTTTAAAAAGATATTAAGGTGGGGTTGTTTAGCCCCACCCCTAATAAATTTGGACTCCTTTCTTAACAAATAATAAACTTTTAGTTAGGAGAGGAGTCCAAGATGATTAGGAAAATATGAATAATAGAGAAAGTAACAAACGATATGGTATTGCGTCATAAGAAGAATCAATAAATGTTTTTTATAAGAGTGGGGCGTTATTCTTCAAATAGAGTAATAAATATCGTATTACGGCGGAGTAGAAATGTCTAAGAAAAGTATATTCCTTTATATAAAATTAAAATGAACCAATGAATGGAATTTAGATTTAATACAATTAGGCAATGAAATTACTAGATTTGTACCACCAAAATAAAATAATGATAAACTATTAAAAATAAGAAGTAGTGTTCAATTTTAGGGGATGGTCAGTTAACTTTGTTTATTATAAAGGGGATTAAAAATGATCAAATTAAAAAATAAAAGAATAATTAATTTACTATCTTTTTGCCTTCTGGCTTTGGTGATTTTTGCAAACACATTTTTTTCAATTAAAAACTTTGGCGTGATTGAACAATTTGATATAATCCAAAAAAAATTACCTCTATTTACCAATTCGTTTGTTATTGTCTTTTTAACTTCGATACAAGTGATTGTGGGTATTACTGTGGTAATAATAGAAACACTATTTGTTACTTTTATTACAAACTTTATTGCTAATAAAAAATTAAACTTTAGCAACTTTTTATCAGTAATAATTTTTTCAAATATATCTTCTATATTATTAAATATGACGGTTATTTGGATTGTTGGGTTGAATAATTTACAAGACCTTGAATGGCTAGGCTGGTCTCCAGGTTCTCAAATGTTATTATCTGGTTTCGTTTATCTATATTTATCAAATTTAAATGATTCTATCTCAAATAGATTAAAAGTTAAAATAAGTGTAATTATATTCTCAATAACTTATGGTTTGACTTTTATCATTCAAATGCTGATGACTTTTGTGTAATTTAAATAACTTTAGGAAGGTGAGTTAAATGGAAAAAAAATTTAAAACTACAATGAAGATAATATTAGTAATAGCGGTTCTGTCTGGTTTGGTAGCAAGCTTTAGCCTAATAAAAAATATTGTGAAAATATTAGGAAATTGAAGAAGATGAAGTACTTCAAATACAAACGATTAATGAAAAAAAGAAAAGCATTTGCCAATATAGAGCTTTTATTGGGGGATTTTCTAAATAAGTTTGCTGATGGCGATAAAAAGTTATTGCTAACTTTTTTGTATAACGTAAATGTAGTCATTACTTTCGTTTCGATATTAGCACCAATTTTTGTTTACGAGCTAATTTATTATTTTCGTTCATTTATAAACCCTTTTTATATTGCTACTACTTATTTTTTTGTGACAATGTTAATCACAGATATTAATAATGATGATTATGACCCAGAAGAGATGGAGAATGTTTCTCAGTGGATGTATAGTGCTCAAGAAAATAATTTTAAATTACTTATCATAAAAAAACTATTGTTAACATTTGGATTTAAAATTCTTTTTTATTGTTCTTTTATTATCATTTTTATGAGGGAACTCTATTTTAGTTACACAACAATATTTTTATATGAGTTTTTAGTATTAATAACTGTTTTAATTACTATTATTTTGAAATTCTTATGGAGTAATCATCAGATTGTCTTTTTATTTATAAACGGACCAAATAATACGAAAAAGAAAGAACATATAATAAAAGATCGAAATGATTCACAATTTGATAAGTATCAAATTGCTTTATCTAGATCTTGCCAAAATAGAACTTATTATTTACATATCCTATATACTTATATATTTACAATAGCTTCTCTATGTATAATAGGGATTTTAAATTTTTATTTTAATATTAATAAATTCATTATTATTTCTGTTTATTTAGCTTCTGAAAGCGCTATTATAAGTTTTATATCCCAAGGAATCATAAATAGCTCAAAAATGTTACAGGGATCTAATTTAAGTGATTTTTATTATATAAAGAAGTTTGATCAAAAAAATTATTATAATAATTTACTTTCTAAGTTTCTTTCAAGAAAGCTCATAGCAATCCTGATTGGTTATTATCTTGGTGTAATCATTCTTTACGGATTGTCATTATTTACAGCTATCATTATTGTATGTTCAACAATTATCTACTTCTACTCAATAAAAATCATTACAAAAAGAGTCTATCGCTTTAAAAAATTATCAATAGAAGATATAAAAAACAATTTCTTTTTGTATTTCTTTAATCCTATTGAAGATCTTTTAATTTTAGGCTTGCCTTTTATTACCTGCAGTGTTGTAGCTGTTTATTCAATGAGATTAGGAAATATATATCCTATAATGGTTTTCTTCATTGTATATTCTAGTTATTTATTGTTATATAATTTCCTTACAAAAGAGAGGTAAGACATGCTTGAATTGATAAACATAAAAAAAAAATATGGTGAATCAACTTACATTTTTGATGGAATAAACTTGAAAGTAGACAATATGAGTATTGTAGAATTAGTGGGTAAAAATGGTATAGGTAAATCAACGTTATTGAATATAATTGGTGGAATGACGAAATTTGATGGGGAACTCATACTAAATAAATTTTCAGTAAAGGAAAATTTTAAAGAGTATATTGCAGGTGTCTCATTAATTGGTAATACACCTTTCTTATACGATTATTTAACACCCTCTGAAACAATAGATATGGTACTATCTTTCCTAAATAGAGAAAGATTAGATTCATCTTTAGAACATCTCATTCAAGAGATTGGACTCGATAAATATCAAAATACTTATACACGTGAATTATCATTAGGAACTAGACAAAAACTATCATTAATACTAGCTCTTCTAACTTCGCCTAATTTAATTCTCCTTGATGAACCTTTTGTTAATTTTGACATTAGGTCGAGGAAAGTTACTCTAGATTATCTGAAGGATTATATAATTCAACATAAAGCAATTTTAATTTATGCAACTCATTCAACAGATACTGATGTAGCGAATTTTTCAGATAAAAAAATAATTTTAAAAAGAGATGAGCAACTCGATAAAGTAGTTCTGGAGAGTGATAATTGTGAAACCTAAATTATTTAGTATTTGTTTTATTGCTTGTTCAGTTATAGGAAGCTCATTTTTCTTTTTGGGTTTTTTACTACTTCCTAATGAACAGTTTAGTCCCAATTTACAGCCTTCTTTCATTACTATTTTTAGTACTAACTTTGAAATCCATTTTACTACAATCATATTTTCCATTATTAGTTTCGGATTTTTTTCTTTGATTTTTCTGTTCCAACAGTTTTTTTCTTTAGGATTTGCTTTTCATAGTTTGGTAGAAAAAACTTCCTTAAAAACAGCATATTCTTATTTTGCAGGTCATGGAATAGTTGAAATCATAAATATGTTTTTCACTGCAGCAATAGGTTTATTTGTAGCAGTATGCATTGTTAACATGATTAGAAAGAAAGAACTTAATAAGAATTCATTTATCTTATTAGGAAAAAATCTTTTAGTGCTATTAATTATAGATTTACTACTTTTATTAGTTGCCGCATTATTAGAAACATATTTATCTCCGTCATTAGTCGACAAAAGTTATATAATTTAATTACTCAGCCACCCTTTGGTGGCTTTTTTATTTTACTAGCTTCGTATGTTGTTTTTTGTAAATATTGATGGTATCGAATCAGGAAGGTGGTAATATCATTAAAAGAAAAGTTATTTTAAATGCGTATAAAAAAAGCCATAAGGCTGTTATTGCTTTATTTTAATAAATTTTTTACAAATCAGAAATTACACAAAAATACAGAATACCCCAAATTTGTGGAGAGGCTTATCTTAATTAATTGCACTTTATCGTTGATTTCCCTAAGTCTAAATTGTCTCATATAACTTATTTCAAATGCTAAAATGAAGAGTGGCCTCAAAAGTAGTAATCCTTGCATTGATCCTATGTGTAACACACCAAGGAGTATATTATCTTTTGGCGGTCGTAAAAATGAAGCAAACTCTAATAATTAAACGTATCGGCAAAGGATTTTGACGGGATCACTTGCTTGTAGAATAGATAAATTCATTTAAATAGTTTTAAAGTATATACGAATTAATATTTCTTTAATTATATATTGAATCAAATTAGCTATATCACTTGGATTAAATTAGAATATAAAGTGCTTTATATTATCTTCCTTTTTCTTAGTACTATGTACAATTATAAAAAAGTAAATAGCCTTTATTAAACAAAGGATTAGGTATGTTCTAGGATTTTTGTACAGGCATATTTTATAGAGATAACCCAGCGTCTGTCGCTACAATAATTTCATTTACATCTTTTCTAAGTAGCTGACTTTTTACAGCATTAAATTGTTTCCCTGTTTGTTTAATAACTGTTAATTTCAAACGCTCAGGTAGCATCGGTAAATCTTCTAAATTCCACTTTTTATATTTCACATCGTAGCTTTCTGGATCTGCTAATGTAACGAGATGACCTAAAGCCCAAGTTACAATATATTTACTACCTTCAAGGTAGCCGTTTCCCTTTTTATCGCACTTCAGTACACGTGCAATATCTCGTGCAACGGAAGGCTTTTCAGCGATTACAACGCTTTTTGACATATTTAAAACATCCTTTCAAATTTCCATACGTTAACTATAGCATACATCTTCTTGAGATTCAGTTTCGCTCCAGATTTGAACGTTTTTTAATGGGATAACATCTGTTTGAAAGTGAATGATCGTGACAGAACATAATATGCACCATGATGAGACTGTGAGAAATAGATAGTTATTATGCGTATTGTTTTATTAGTTGCTTCTATATTAAATAGAAAAGTAAAGAACTTGTTATTTTACTAGAATAAGAGTAGACTTTGAAGTAGAAGAATACTAAACACATGGGAGTTTGTGGATACAAACTGAGAGTATGACTAGTCCGTCATTGACCATTTGAACCTGTTGGATAATGCCAGCGTAGGGAGAGTGTAAAAGCACATGTTCAGGCACTTTGCGTACGCGCAAAGTGCCTTTTTGTGTATCTCCCATAACTATAGTTAGGAGATGAGAAGGATGAATAGGAAAGAAATTAGTAAAGTAGTGGATTTGGTGAGAGAATCTAATCCGCTCGTTCATAATATTACAAATGTTGTTGTAACAAATTTTACAGCTAACGGTTTGTTAGCGTTAGGGGCATCGCCTGTAATGGCGTATGCAAAAGAAGAAGTGGCAGAAATGGCTAGCATTGCTGGAGCGTTAGTATTAAATATGGGAACACTTCGTCCGGAAGAAGTAGAAGCAATGTTACTTGCCGGTAAATCAGCAAATGTGAACAATGTACCAGTACTGTTTGATCCAGTTGGTGCAGGAGCAACATCGTATCGAACAGAAGTTGCGAGACATATTCCGGCTGAAATTGAATTAGCGATTATTCGCGGAAATGCAGCTGAAATAGCGAACGTTATTAATGAGAGATGGGAAATTAAAGGGGTAGACGCTGGTGCTGGAAATGGTAATGTCGTAAGTATTGCAAAGCAGGCAGCGGATGAATTGAATACAGTTGCGGTAATTACTGGGAAAGAAGATGTTGTTACAGATGGGCAGCGAACGATTGTTATTCGAAATGGCCATCCTATTTTAACGAAAGTTACGGGAACTGGTTGTTTACTAACTTCTGTAATAGGAGCATTTGTAGCGGTAGAAAAGGATTATGTAAAGGCAGCGGTAGCGGCATTAACGTTTTATGGGGTAGCGGCAGAACTGGCAGCCGCTAAGACAGTGGAAAAAGGACCTGGTAGTTTTCAAATTGAATTTTTGAATCAGTTAGCGAATACGACTTCAGGTGATATAGAGAAGTATGGGGAAATTGAGGTTATATAGTAAGGAGGGAAAATAAATGTCACGTATTTCAAAGTCAGAAATGTCTAGGTTGTTATCCGTATATTTTATTATGGGAAGTAACAATTGTACGAAGGATCCACTGCAAGTATTGAGAGAGGCACTTGAAGGTGGTATAACAATTTTTCAATTTCGTGAAAAGGGGGAAGGCGCTTTAACGGAAGAGAAACGCATTTGTTTTGCAAAAGAACTACAAGCAATTTGTAAGGAGTACGGTGTACCGTTCATTGTAAATGATGATGTGGAACTAGCTCTCGAGTTAGATGCAGATGGCGTGCATGTTGGGCAAGATGATGAAGGAATTACCTCTGTTCGTGAAAAAATGGGTGATAAGATTGTTGGTGTATCTACACATACAATTGAAGAAGCACGCTGGGCAATTGAAAATGGGGCTGACTATTTAGGTGTAGGACCTATTTTTCCAACGAGTACGAAAAAAGATACGAAAGCAGTGCAAGGAACGAAAGGTTTAGCTCATTTTAGAGAACAAGGAATTACAATACCGATTGTCGGAATTGGGGGCATTTCAATTGAAAATACCGCTTCGGTTATAGAAGCAGGTGCGGATGGTGTTTCAGTTATTTCAGCGATTAGTTTAGCTGAATCTGCGTATGAAAGTACGAAGAGGCTAGTAGAGGAAGTGAGTAACAGTTTGTAGAAGAAGGCTATGTAGTATTAAAACGCTACATAGCTTTTTATGTTTTGATATCGATAGTTAGAAAAAGGGGGAGGATTGTTTGAAAAGGAAACGGTTTATAGAGTTGCAAAATGAGTTGTTTCGTTTATTCGAAAAAAGAGAATTCGAAGCGATTTATAGATGCATAGATAAAGCAAAAAGGGAGTTTCCTGAAAGAATAGAAAAAACTAGTTTTTGGGAAGTGTGTGCACTTTCGGCAGAAGGTAAGTATGAGGAAGCGATTGTTAGTTTAAACGAAGCTTTAGAAAAGGGGATTTGGTGGAATCCACCTACACTTATGGGGGATGAAGATTTAAAGGGATTACGAGAGAATGCAGCTTTTAAAATGATAGTGAAAAAGTGTGAAGAAATCTTTAAGAAACAGCAGCTAACAGCCGAACCGAAATTATTTACTTATGGAAATAAAGAGGCGAAGATAGGGTTATTTTCTTTGCATTGGAGAGGATCAAATATAAATGATTTTGCACCATATTGGTGTGAAGAAGAAATACTAAATGAGTATATATTAGGTTTTCCCCGGTCCTCACAAATACATGGAATGAAGTCGTATAGCTGGGATAATCATGAAATAGCTATAAAAGACGTTATGAAAACTTTTAATGATTTTGTAAATAAATATAACTTGGAGGACATCATCATCGCGGGAGCTTCTCAAGGGGGAAATATAGCGATAGAGTTAGCGTTAAAGAATATGTCAGCGACTCAAAAATTTATTGCAGTTATACCTGCTATTCGAGATGTTAAGGAAATTGAAAGTATAGTTGTATCAAATGATATAACGAATGTAGAAGGATATATTGTTACGGGAGACAAAGATCCATTTTATGAAAACACACTTCAATTAATGTCTATGTTTGAGGAATATAATGTGGACTGTAAATTAATTGTGAGAGAAGGTTTGGGGCATCTTTTCCCAGCGGATTTTACACAAATATTAAAGAACATAATGGAAGAATGGACAGCTAAAAATATTTAAACAAACGTTTGATTAAAAAAGCACAAACCCTGTAAATTTGTAGGTTTGTGCTTTTTCTTTAAAACATAATTGATATTAAGAGCATTCCAATTCCGATAGAAGTGAATGTTGCGATTAGTCCTGGAATCATAAAGCTATGATTTAAAACATATTTACCAATGCCAGTTGTGCCAGTACGATCAAAGTTAATGGCAGCAACGATTGTTCCGTAGTTTGGAATGAAGAAATATCCATTTACTGCAGGGAACATCGCGATTAGTAGTGCTGGTGGAATACCGAGTGATAATCCAAGTGGCATTAAAGCACGTACTGTTGCGGCTTGGCTATATAGTAAAATAGATAGAATGAATAATGCGATGGCAAATAGCCATGGCGCACTTGTTACTAGATGCTGAATTGATCCTTGAATCATATTTAAGTTTCCGTTAAAGAAAGTATCTCCCATCCAAGCGATACCGAAAATAGCAACAACTGCTGTTGCCCCCGCTTTAAAGACGTTACCAGACACGATGCTTTCTACATTTGGTTTACAGAAAATAATAATAAGAGCTGCAATCGTTAACATAACCATTTCAATTGTGTTTGGCATGGAAAGACGGGCTAACTTCCCATCAACTATCCATCCTGGACGAAGTACTTCAAATGAACCAAGAAGTACGACAAGAAAAGTTCCTACTAGGAAAAGGATAACTGATAATTTAGCGCCTTTTACACCAACAAATTCTTTTTTCTCTTCAATCTTAGGAATCATTCCTTCTTTTAATCGTTTTAAGTATTCAGGGTCTTCATTTAATTCTTTCCCCATTTTGCTAGCAACAAATGCAGCTACCATACAAGCGATAAAAGTAGAAGGGATACTTACTTTTAAAATATCTAATAAAGTGATTTTATAGTCAGCTAACATTGCTAAAAGTGCAACTGTTGCAGCTGATATAGGACTAGCTGTAATTGCTTGTTGGGAAGCAATTACGGCAATTGACATTGGTCGTTCTGGTCTAATTCCAGATTCGCGAGAGACTTCTGCGATAACAGGAAGTACAGAATAAGCAACGTGACCAGTTCCCGCACAAAGTGTGAATAAATAAGTAACAATTGGAGCAAAGAATGTAATGCGTTTTGGATTTTTTCGTAATGCTTTCTCAGCCAGATGAACAAGGTATTCCATTCCTCCAGCGGCTTGGAGTGCACCAGCAGCTGTAATTACTGCTAAAATCATAAGCATGACATCAATAGGAGGAGCTGTAGGTTGTAAGTGGAAGACGAAAACAAGTATTGCCATACCAACGCCACCCATTACCCCTAGACCAACTCCGCCTAGACGTGCGCCAATAAAGATGCAGAGTAGTAACGTAAGAAATTGTAGCCAAAACATGATAAACTACCTCCGAAATTCATTAGTTAAGATATATTCGAATAATTTAATTTAAATGAAAATTAAAATAAATACTCAAAACAATCCCTGTGTTATATACATTTTTTATTATATAACACAAGAAATGTAACATTCACGTACTTTGTTAAATTATTTCGAAAAAATAATACATTAAAACTTTGCATTTGTATCTCTAAATAGGTAGACATTTTAATTTTTATGTTGTAATCTTTGATAGAGAATAATGTAATTCTCATAGAACTCCCATATCGTTCAACTCGTTCAGCGAGAAAGGCAAACTGGTGGAAACATTAGGACGCAAAACTACAGGAGCTAAGGCCGAAAGGCTACGCTAGCCAGTTACCGGACGGATAGGGTTGGTCTTGACCAATGCTTTTTCATTGGTCTTTTTTTATTTGCAAACAAATGAGAAACCTTATCAGTTGTTGATAAGGTTTCTATTTTAATAGTTTTCCTTTATATTAAGTTAATTAAGAAAGGTGATGTGAATGAAAAAATATTGGCACAAGCTATCATTTCTTCAAAAGAATGTATTGTTAACTGTGTTAGTTATTTTGACGCTTGTTGGTACTATGGGAGCGTTAAGTTTTAACATGTTTCAAAATAGCATGATGTCTATATTTGAAAGGCATTCTTTTGAAACAGGAGATACGGTATTACATAAATTAGACGAAGAAATAGTGAGAGATGTTACAAAGGATCCAGTGGCACAAAGAGAAAAGAGAGAGAAGTTAACAGAGAAATTAGATGAAGCAACGGAAGAATTGAATAGCGTTGGACAAATCTATATTGTTGGAGCAAAAGAAAATGAAAAAGGTGAGTTATTAATCGTCGATTTGTCTACAGAGTTAGCAAATGTTGTTGAAGTAAGGCCGGGAGAATATTATAAACAACCAGATCTTTGGATGAAAGCATACGATAAGGTAATGAGCACGAAAAAAGCAAACATGACAGTAGTATATGAAGATCTATTAGGATCATGGGTAACGATATTAGAGCCAATTAAAGATGGAGACGGAAATATTGTGGCAATTGTTGCAGCCGATGTAGATGCTTCTATTGTTCCTATTACAAAGGAAAAATTCATTATACAAGGTTTAATGTTTATTTGTATTTCTGTTTTAATTGCAACTGTTATTCAATTCTTAATCGTACGTAACGCACTTGCTCCATTGCGGGATTTACGTGAAGGATTACGCAGAGTTGGTGAAGGTGATTTAAGTATTAAATTAGAGGAAAGACCAGATGATATTGGTATTATTAATGCGTATTTTAATAATACCATCGAGAAGTTTAAAGGAATTATAGATAAAGTGAAGCAGACAGCAGAACAGGTTTCCTCATCTTCACAAGAATTGTCAGTGAGTACGAAAGAAAATAGCATGGCAGTCCAAGGAATCGTAAGTTCTATAGTTGAGTTAAGGGCTGGCGTTCAATTGCAAGAAACGTCAGTACCAAAGTATTTAGATATTGTATATGAAATGGAAGATAGGATGGAAGAGATAACTAATATTGCAAAACAAATGACGAAAGAGTCTGAAGGTACGAAGCATCATTCAGAAAAAGGAAATGGTATTATTGAACAGACGATGAATCAAATGAACATAATACAAAATGCAGTACAAGATTTATCTTCTATCATTTATTCTTTGGAAGTAAGATCAAAAGAAATTAGTGATATTGTAACTGTAATTACAAGTATTTCAAATCAAGCGAATTCGCTAGCTTTACATGCTACTATTGAAGCTTCACGTGCTGAGGAAACTGGAGAGGGATTTGCCGTTGTTGCTGATGAAGTGCGTAAATTAGCAGAGCAGACGGAAGCATCAGCAAAAGATATAGCAAAATTAATAGGGGAAACACAAGCAGGAACGGAAGAAGCTGTTGTTTCAATGCAAAAAACCTCAAAAGAAGTAGAGTCTGGAATGAAACTTGTTGAAAGTAGTGGTGCTTTCTTTGAAAAAATTTCGAAATCAGCACAAACTGTTACTAATCAAGTTGGAGTTGTTTCTAGCAATTCAAATAATATATTGCAAAATAGCCAAAATATTGTTCGTGTTGTAAATGAACTATCACTTATTGCAAATAAGTATGCGAATAGTAGTAGTAATGTTGAAGAAATCATGAAAGAACAGGAAATGTCTGTACAGGATATTGCTGAATTAGCCAGTTCTTTAAGCTGGCTCTCACAGGAGTTACAAGAGTTAATTGGGGAATTCAAAAGTTAAATGAAATGATTATACATGCTTTTGTTTGTTCAATAAAATAAATCATGCTACAATGAAAACGAATTAAGGACCGGGGAGCCAATTGGCTGAGAGGATGTGAGCAAACATCGACCCTCAACCTGATCTGGATAATGCCAGCGTAGGGAGTTACTTAAAGTGATGTAGCATATGTTATTCTATAATAACTTGCATACAAGGCTTTCCTACGCAGTAGGAAAGCCTTTTCTTGTTTTAAAATTTAATTTCATAAGGGGGATTTTATTATGTCACAACAAGTTACAATTTCGTTTTCAGTAGTACCACAAGCAAAGAACAAAGATGTGTATTCTGTTGTTGATAAAGCGATTGAGGTTGTACAACAATCGGGAGTTCGTTATGAAGTAGGGGCAATGGAAACGACGCTGGAAGGAGAATTAGATGTACTTCTTGATATCATTAAACGTGCACAACAAGCTTGTGTGGACGCTGGAGCAGAAGAAGTGATTACTTCTATTAAAATCCATTATCGTCCAAGCACTGGTGTAACGATAGATGAAAAAGTTTGGAAGTACCGTGATGAATATGCAAAACCAGAAGCAATCTAAAATAATTACAGCAATTTGGCTTATCCTTCTCATTGCGATATGGGAAGGATCTGTTTCAGTATTTAAAATTGAACCGTGGATTTTACCGAAGCCTTCTGCCATTGTTCAAGAATTAATTGGAATGAAAGATTTACTATTACCGAATACGATGCAGACGCTGCAAGAGGTTATAATTGGACTGTTCTTTGCGATTTTAATTGGGACAAGCATTGCAATTCTTATGGACGTTATCCCTTTATTTCGTATTTTAATAAATCCGTTGCTTGTTATTTCGCAAACGATTCCAATCGTTGTACTTGCACCGTTATTTATTATTTGGTTTGGATATGGAATGCTACCGAAAGTAATGGTAGTCATACTCGTTTGTTTCTTCCCGATTGCGCTTAGCATTTTAGAAGGTTTTCAAACGGTAGATAAAAATATGTTGAAGTTGTTGCAAACGATGAAGGCAACGAAATGGCAAGTTTACCAGAAAGTAAAGTTTCCAGCAGTGCTTCCATACTTTTTCTCCGGTTTAAAAATTGCAGTTACATATAGCGTAATGGGAGCGATTATTGGAGAATGGCTCGGTGCCAGTGAAGGATTAGGAGTTATGCTTACAAGGGCTACGAAATCCTTTTTAACAGCCCGAGTATTTGGTGTTGCAGCAATTATTGTAATGGTGACATTATGTCTGTATTTTATCGTGGAGTTTATGGCAAGAATAACAGCACCATGGATATATAGAAAGGACGGCAGAAAATGAAAAAAGGTTTAAAAGTTATGTTGGCTGCCTTATTAGCAGTAGGTGTAGCTGGATGTAATCCGGCGAAGAAAGAAGAAAGTGCAAGTAAAGATCAAAAAGTAAAAGTCGTATTAGATTGGTTTCCGAATACGAATCATACTGGCTTATATGTAGCACAAGCGAAAGATTATTATAAAAAACAAGGCTTAGATGTAGAAATCATTCAGCCTGGTGATAATGTGACGGCGGAGCAAATGATAGCTTCGGGAAAAGCTGACTTCGCAATAAGCGCACAAGAAAATGTAACGTTGGCTCGTGTGGAAGGTATTCCTGTTGTATCTGTAGGTGCGATTATTCAGCATAACACTTCAGCTTTTGCATCGCTTAAGAAAGATAATATGACGTCACCGAAAGATTTTGAAGGGAAACGTTACGGTGGCTGGGGAGGACCAGCGGAAGAAGCGACATTAAAGACAATTATGGATAAGCACCAAGCCGATTTTAATAAAGTTGAAAAAATCATTTTAGGACAAACAGATTTCTTTAAATCAATTGGTCGTGATGCAGACTTTGAATGGATTTATTACGGATGGGATGGAATTGAAGCGAAGCGCCAAGGAAAAGAGTTAAATACGATTATGGTGAAAGACTTAGATCCAGCACTTGATTTCTATAGTCCTGTTATGATTACGAGTGAAAAACATACGAAGCAAGATAAAGACTTTGTGAAAAAGTTTATGAGTGCAACGACAGAGGGTTATAATTTTGCAATTAAAGAACCGAAAGAAGCTGCCGATATTTTAATTAAAGCTGTTCCAGATGTAAATAAAGATTTAGTACAAGAAAGTCAAAAATGGCTAAGTACGAAGTATCAAGATGATGCAAAAGCGTGGGGAGTACAGAAGGAAGAAGTTTGGACGAATTACATGAATTTCTTATATGATAACAAAGTTATTAAGAAGAAAATTGATGTGAAAGATGCCTTTACAAATGAGTTCCTTCCAAGTGAAAAATGAGTGGATTACAAATAAAAGATATTGTGAAATCTTTCGATGGCAAGAATGTATTAGCAAATATTAGTGCTTCTATACGAGAGGGAGAATTTGTTTCTTTTGTAGGACCGAGTGGTTGCGGGAAAAGTACACTATTAAATATGATCGCAAATGTTGAAAATCCAACAAGTGGAAGTGTAACGTATAACGATAAACAAATACAAGAGCAAGATATTGTAAGTTATATGCCGCAACAGGATTTATTACTACCGTGGCGATCAGCTTTACAAAATATCGTTCTTCCGTTAGAAATTGAAGGGAAGCCGAAAAAACAAAGGCTGACAGAAGGAATGGAAGCATTAAAGCAGTTTGAACTAGATGAATATGCAGACCATTATCCAGATGAATTGTCTGGAGGGATGCGTCAAAGAATTAGTTTTCTGCGCACATATTTATGTGAAAAGCCAATTATGCTACTTGATGAGCCTTTTGGTAAATTAGATGCTTTTACAAAAATGGAAGTACATAGCTGGCTTTTACACTCTTGGCACCAAGAGAAGCAAACAATCGTTATGGTTACACACGACTTAGATGAGGCAATCTTGCTTTCGGATCGCGTATTTATTTTATCTCAAAGACCAGCATCAATAGTTGGTGAGGTACAAGTGAAATTACCTAGGCCGAGAACGATGGATATGTTAACATCACTTGAGTTAAAGAAAGATAAGGAAGAAATTTTGAGAGTATTAGCTCCTTATATGAAAAAATAGAAAAAGCCTTTTAACAGTTTTTGGTATGATTACTGTTAAGAGGCTTTTTTATATAGGGGGAGAAAGATGAAAACTATAGAGAAAATAGTAGATGAATTAACGGCAGATAATCTTGAAGAAAGAAAAGCTTTATTAAAAAATCATATTTTATTAATGAAGTATGGTATGGAACATCATGAATTAAAAGAAGAAGAAATGACAGAAATTTTAAAGTGGGTTCAAGGTCGAGATCAATTGAAAAAAGATGTTCCGGAGTTACGTGATTTACATTTAATTAAAAAGTTTCAAGCGGTATTAGATGAATTTATTCATTCCATAATTTCAAATGGTTATGTAGAAGACGCGGTAGAAATTCTAGAGAGTGTATTAAAAAGTATGGGGGCAGTCGCTCATATTGTAAAAATTATGTTTGTCGGCAAAATGAAAGTTAATAGAAATTCCTTGGAAATGGTAGAGGTGTTAAAACGAGAGTGTTACACCTTAATGGAACAGCGTGCTGTTGTCGGTTTACATGCTCAAATTTTTCACGTTTTAGGTTTTGTTCATTCAATTCAGTTTGATTTAGAAGAAAGATCACAGGAACACGGACGAGTTGTGATAGGTCTTTTAACAGATTTTAAAACGGGTGAATTGAAGTCTGTACAACAATTTCAAGCTGAAGACCATATTTCAGAAGTGAAAAGTATGGTGAGTAAAGGATACGGAATAGAATTACAGAGAAGAATTTATATGTGGAAATCGTTAACGCTCATCTTTACAAGTCCATATGCATTAGAAAAGATGTATAAAGAAATTTATGTAGAAAACGATAACATGGGGAAGGAACAAAAAGAAAAGTAGAGAATAGAATATAACAGAGTAGTTTATACTCTTAATATAACAAATGTTAAAGGAGTGAAAGGATAAAATGACTTTATCAACTGTTCTTCAAATGGTTTTAGCTTGATATGGGAGAAGTCTGCCCATTTTTATCGATTAAGCTAAATTGAAGACAGCAGGTAAAGAACCTTAATCCTTTCTTACGATAATATGTAATGGGTAAGGTGTATTCACCTTACCCATTTTTTATATGCACAATTAAATAAGGCTTTATACTGTTGCTCTCTCTATTTAGCTTATGAATCATAAGTAAAGGAGAGAAAATAATGAGTATATTAACGGTAGAAAATTTAAGTCATTCGTATGGTGAGAAAACCATTTTATATAATGCATGTTTTCGAATATTGAAGGGTGAGCATGTTGGGGTAGTAGGGCAAAATGGAATTGGAAAATCAACATTGCTAAGGATTTTAACAGGAGAACTTATACATGATGATGGGAACATTGAATGGTTTCCACATGTGAAGGTAGGTTTCTTGCAGCAGCATATGGATTTAAAAGAAGGGATGACAATTGAGGGATACTTGCAAAGTGCATTTGCTGATTTGTATGCGATTGAATACGAAATGTTAAAAATTGCTGAAGAAATGAATGGAGCAGGAGAAGTAGAAAAACTGTTAGTAAAGTATGGAGAATTACAAACTATATTGGAAAGCTCTAATTTCTATCACATTCATACAGAAGTTGAAGAAGTAGCAATCGGTTTAGGTTTATTTGAAATAGGTTTGAAAAAGGATGTATCGAAGTTAAGTGGGGGACAGCGAACAAAGTTATTACTTGGGAAGCTTCTTTTAGAAAAAGCTGATGTTTTATTACTAGATGAGCCAACAAATTATTTAGATACAGCTCATATAGAATGGTTGCAATCATATTTGAGACTATATGAAAAAGCTTATGTAATCATTTCGCATGACGAATTATTTTTGAACAGTATTACAAATGTTATTTTTCATCTAGAAGGAGGAAAAGTGAAGCGATACGTAGGAAACTATGAAAAGTTTGTGCAAAGTTACCAAGTGCAAAAGAAACAATTACAATCGGCGTATGCGAAACAACAAAAAGAAATCTCTCAGTTAGAAATATTTATTCAAAAAAATAAAATTCAAAAAGCGAAACAGGCTAAAAGTCGAGAGAAAGTATTAGAGAAAATGCAAAGGATTGAAAAGATTCATTCTGTAACTCGATCCCGTTTTGATTTCAGTGTTTATGAGGAACCGGTGAGTCGTATATTGCAAGCTGAGAAACTAAGGATAGGTTATAGTGATCCTTTATGTCCAGAGTTGAATTTACAAGTGAAAAAAGGAGAAAAGATAGCGATTATTGGTCATAATGGAATTGGAAAAACGACGATGTTAAAAACATTATTAGGTCAAATTAAGCCGCTAAGCGGTTCAATTTCTGTTGGAGAACGAGTAAATCCTGCGTACTTTGCCCAGGAAGAGTTTGCTTCAGAAACAACACCCTTAGAGAAAGTTTGGGCAGAGCGACCAGATATGACAAAGAAAGAAGTGCGCCAAGCATTAGCAAAGTGTGGATTGCGAGAAGAACATGTATTAAAACCTATTCGTTTATTAAGCGGCGGAGAACAAACGAAAGTACGTTTATGTGAACTGATCGTAACGAAAAGTAATGTTTTAATTTTAGATGAACCAACTAATCATTTGGATATAGAAACAAAGAAGGCGTTGCAGGAAGCGCTACAACGATATAAAGGAACCGTTTTACTTGTATCACATGAGCCTTCTTTCTATGAAGCATGGATAACAAAAGTGTGGAATATAGAAGAATGGAACGCTGAACAATATGAATAAAGAAAAGGCATTAGCTTGTATAAGCTAATGCCTTTTCTTTGTGATTAACATGATTTTCGAGAACTCTTACATGAGAATTGTATGAAGAAGCACTCTTATGGTGCGCTTATAAGCGTGCTTTTTCTTTTGTTATGTTTATATTTATAATAATACTAGATGCCTTTCCCTAATAGGCGACTATCTTCTTTTATATATATAGATAGTTTGAAATGGAATAAAAATAATTCCTATATGTAAAGGATAATGTGATTACTATAGGAAGACAATAGCACTGAAAGGAAATTCATGTAAAATTCAGATGAACTTCACATGAACTTCATATTAGAAACTAAATATAATTATAATAAGTTATTGTAATTTAATTTGTGATTTTTCATGAAATTAAAAGTTTGAATTTAGGAAAGAGTGCTTAAACCTAAATTCAAACTTTAGTGAAATAATTAAGGGATGTTACCTTTAGTTTTCGCTAATGGATGCATTTACAAGTTCGGCGGGATTACCTGTTCCTGCCCCTCCGATTGTAACCGATCCACCGGGAGGAATTTCACCATTCCATCCTGCATTCGTAATTACGTAATGACTATTTATTTTACTACTAATTTTAGAATCCCAAACTTGCGTTAAATTGCCGTTATAATCAAATTCTAATTTCCAGTTTTTAATAGAGGTCGTTCCACTATTTTTAATTACAATCGAGAAGTTGTAACCACTTCCCCAATTTGAAGTGACTGAAAAGGTAGCATTGCTATTTCCACCAGGAGGTGTTGTGTTAGCATCATCTGTTTTTACAATAATAGAAGTAGGCTGTGATTTATTCCCAGCAGCATCTTTTGCTAGTATTGAAAATTTGTATTCTGTATTAGATTTTAAGTTTTTAATTGTAATGCTATTTGTTGTTGTACTCCACTTCTCTTCTCCAGCAGTAATTTCATATTCCGTAACTCCTACGTTATCAGTAGATGCCGTCCAGTTTAATTGAACTGAGTTTGAATTTTTATTTGTTACAGCAATATTTTTTACGTTTGTTGGTGGCTCAATATCTTTTTGAGTAATAGGTCCACCTAGTAATTCTTTTACTAACGTATCAAGTAATTTTGGTCCACTACAACTATATTTTGGACTTGTGCGACAGTCACCACTAAGCTCCCAAAACATTGCACCACTTAAACCTTTTGTCTTTATATAGCCTGTTTTATATTTCATAGATTCGTTGTCATCATAGCTAATAAATGTACCTGTAGTTGCATTATATAAATAAGGTACTTTCGCCACATCGTTCCATCCGCGAACAAAGCCATTTTTATTAACATAATTAGCTGCTAAATCACCATAATCGTACACACCTGTATCACCGGTAGAATAGTCATCCCAAGTACCTTTAGAAGCGAGCTTTCCATCACTACCTGGTTTACAAGGTTGGTATTGTCCGTTATTTTCTTTTCCACAACTTTTCCACCCGCGTCCGTAAAATGGTACACCTAATACGAGTTTATCTGCTGGAACCCCTTCATTTGTATAAATGTTTATCGCACCATCTACGTAAAAATTCGTATCCGCTGCTGGGTCATTTGGATCTTTGTATAGAGCTGCATTATGGTTAGAAGTAGCTTCCCATCCACCGTGGAAATCATATGTCATAATATTAATCCAATCCAGTATTTGAGAGATTTTCTTTAGCTCTGTATGATCAGCGTAACGTTGGCTTGCACCTGATGCAATTGTTAGTAAATATTGTTTACCATCTTCTGCACCAGCTTTCGTTAATGCATTTCGAACTTCTTGAAGGAGTAGGGTGAAGTTTTGCTTATCTTCAGGACGATAACTACCACCAGGAATCGTTTCTACGCCCGGATATTCCCAATCTAAATCAACGCCGTCAAATCCATATTCGCGTAGGAAATCGACTGTAGATTCAGCGAATACTTTTCTTGTTTTTTCATCAGCGGCCATGTCAGAAAAGCGGTTAGACCAAGTCCAGCCACCAACGGAAATAATTGTTTTTAAGTGAGGATACTTAGCTTTTAATCGTTTTAGTTCGCCGAAATTTCCGCAGCGTGCGTATTTATCACAATCTTCCCAAGTTGTACCTGAGCCAGGATAAGATTTTGTGACATCGGCCCATGGTTCACCGAGTACGAGAGTACCATTAGGGACTTCTTTATTTTGCAGTGGTACACCAGATTCTTTACAGTTCCACGTTTGTTTATTTGGATTATCGGGGTGAGTAGAAGGGTTTCCATGTTTTCCATTCCAGCAAATATCAGCGAAAGCATAGTTTAAATGAGTTAGCTTTGATGCATCAATATCTGCAACTTGATAATTACGTCCGTAAATGCCCCATGAAGGAAAATACCCAACAATTTTTTGACCTTGCTTTTGTGAATCTGCTAATGCGACATTGGGAGTAATAAAGTTTGTGAGAAAAAGAGGTAAGAAGAGTAGTAGGGATAGTAATAGCAGTGTAAATTTTTTTGATTTCATAGTCATTTCTCCTTTCAAAGTAAAAGATATATTTAAAGGCATGCGCCAATAAATCACAATGAATCTAGATAAAAATGATCAGACATCACGAAGTCTATACAAGGAGATGAAGCTGATTAAATCGTAGCAAATGTAAGATTTGGTGTAAACGCTTTATTGAATTCGAAAAGACTTTCTCAATATGAAATGGCTCTAATACAGATTACACATGAAAATAAAATATCGATTAGAGAGGAAAGGGCTTCTTGGAGTTAAATTTGAGAAAAAATTGTATGAGGTCAATTTGTAATAGCGTAGCAAGATAATGAAATTTCATGTAAAATAATAGTAAAAATATGTAAGGGAGGGAGTAATGTGGATGTGTTTTTGAATATTGCCGAAGAAAAAATTCGACAAGCAATACGGAATGGAGACCTTGATCATATTCCGGGAAAAGGAAAACCACTACAATTAGAAGACCTTTCAATGGTACCTCCAGAACTTAGAATGAGTTATAAAATTTTAAAAAACGCGGGCATGATTCCACCAGAAATGGAACTACAAAAAGATATATTAAAAATAGAGGATTTAATTGCTTGCTGTTATGATGAAGAAGAGAGAAAAAAATTAAAAGAAGAGTTAACGGCAAAAACGCTACGTTTTCAGCAAGTAATGGAAAAAAGAAAGATTAAAGATAGTTCAGCATTTCGTATGTATCAAGATAAAGTATTTCATAAACTACGTTAAGAGGGATAAGATGAAAAACTTTGAAACAATAGAAGAATTAGTAACATATATTGAAGAACAACAATTAGTACTTCTGTTTATTAAAACGGAAAATTGTGGTGTTTGTGATGTCATGTTAAGGAAAGTAAATTACGTATTAGAGAATTATGATTACGTAGAGAAAATAGAGATATTACTGCAAGACATGCAAGAGGTTGCAGGGCGATATGCAGTATTTACTGGACCGACAATTTTATTATTTCATAATGGAAAAGAGATTCTTCGTGAATCGCGCTTCATTTCACTTGAAAATCTAGAGAGAACCATTCAATTATTCGAGGAATAGGGGAGGCTTTTATATGGAATTTATTATTGTCATACTATTATTTGTTGTAGTTGGAACAATCTTAACAGCAGTTCGATCAAACAAAAAGAAGGTAAATCTTACAAAACAAAATAACATTCATAATTCATCTAACAACTCATCACCGCTATTTTTCTTTGCTGGATCTGATAATGATAGCTCGCATGATGGAGGTTCACATGATTGTGGAGGGTCTTTTGGTGGAGATAGTGGGGGAAGCTGCGGTGGTGGCGGTGATTGATGAAAATGCGCCTTATATAGGCGTATTTCTTTTTAAACAAACGTTTGATTAGTTGGCTTACATATGCATAAAAACAGTTAAACAAACGTTTGATTAAATACTTTTAACATATTAAGGGGAATGGAAATGAAAAGGGAGCCGAAAGTGAAAAACAAGGGGAAAGTAATGTTATTTTTATTAGCTGCGGGAGGCGTATTTCTTGTTAAATTAGGAGTTAAAATAGGAATTATACACATGATTCGAACGTGGTTTGAGAGTACGTTTTCTTAAATAAGGAATATAGCCTCTTGTAATAGAGGTTTTTAATTTGTTATCATTAGACTGAACGGTCGGTTTAAAGAGGTGTGAATATGAGAAGAAGTGCAGAAGAGATAAAGAAAGAAATTGCATATAAAGCAGAAAGTCTGTTTTCACAGAAGGGCTATGCAGCTACATCTATGGAAGAGATTTGTGAAATTACAGAACGAAGTAAAGGAAGTATTTATTATCACTTTAAAAGTAAAGAAGAATTATTTTTATTTGTGGTAAAACAGCATACGTATGATTGGCTTGAAAAATGGAATGAAAAAGAGAAGTCGTATAGTACGAATACTGAAAAATTATATGGTCTCGCGGAATATCATGTAGAGGACATACAGCAACCAATTTCAAATGCAATAGAGGAATTCTCTATGAGCCAAGTTGTAAGTAAAGAGATTTTGGATGAACTATTAGCTTTAACTAGAGAATCATATGTTATGTTTGAGAAACTAATTGAAGCAGGCATACAGTCTGGAGAGTTTCGTGAAGATAATACGCGCGATCTTATGTATATTGTGCATGGATTATTATCAGGGCTTGGAGTACTTTACTACGAGTTAGATTATAAAGAGTTGAAACGTATTTATAAAAAGGCAATAGATGTATTGTTAAAAGGAATGGCAGCTGAATAATAAGTCAGTTGCTTTTCTATAAAATAAATTAGACCGAACGGTCGGTTTATGAAAGGGGAATGAAAATGAACGCTTTATTTAAAAACCGAGCATTTATGCTCGTTATGGCGTCTGATATTTTACAACAATTTGCAATTTGGATCAGAAATATGGCCCTTCTATATTTCATAATGGAGCGAACGAATAATGATCCAGTTTCCGTTTCATTGTTATCGGTTATGGAATATGCACCTATTTTTATTTTCTCGTTTATCGGTGGTGCGCTAGCTGATCGCTGGAATCCGAAAAGAACAATGGTCGCTGGAGATGTATTAAGTGTAATGTCTATTATAGGAATTGTCCTGTTGTTAAAACTGGATTATTGGCAGGCTATATTTTTTGCAACACTCACTTCCGCGATTGTAGGCCAGTTCTCTCAGCCATCATCTTCGCGTATATTTAAGCGCTACGTAAAGGAAGAACAGGTAGCGAATGCGATTGCATTTAACCAAACATTACAGTCATTATTTATGATTTTTGGACCAGTGGTAGGATCACTTGTGTATACACAACTTGGTTTATTTACGTCACTATATAGCTTAATCATTTTATTTTTGTTATCTGCTATCGCTCTTTCATTTTTACCGAAATGGGTTGAACAAGAGCAAGTGGCGAGAGATTCATTAAAAAATGATATAAAAGAAGGGTGGAAATACGTTCTTCATACGAAAAATTTACGTATGATTACAATTACTTTCACCATTATAGGCTTAGCTGTTGGATTAACAACGCCATTAGAAGTGTTTCTTGTAATAGAACGCCTTGGAATGGAAAAGGAAGCAGTTCAATATTTAGCTGCAGCTGATGGAATAGGTATGTTAATTGGTGGTATTGTTGCTGCGATTTTCGCTTCAAAAGTGAACCCGAAAAAAATGTTCGTATTCGGTATGGGCATATTAGCGATGTCATTTTTAGTAGAAGGGCTATCTACATCATTTTGGATTACTAGTTTCATGAGATTTGGAACAGGTATTTGTTTAGCCTGTGTTAATATCGTTGTCGGTACGCTTATGATTCAACTTGTACCAGAAAATATGGTTGGAAGAGTAAATGGGACGATTTTACCGCTGTTTATGGGAGCTATGCTAATTGGTACTGCTTTAGCTGGAGGATTAAAGGAAATGACATCACTAGTTATTGTGTTTTGTATAGCAATGGCACTTATTTTATTAGCAATAGGGCCAGTTCTACGCATGCAAATAAAGAAAGAAGATGTCACTAATAAAGAGGAACTAACAAATTCGTTAGCGTCGCAATAACTATTGTAAGGGAGCAGAAGTGCTCCCTTTTTCTTTGGCGAACTTTTGACAACTATATGAGCCAATTATATACTGATGATGTAAAAACGATTTTACAGGTTAGGAGAAATGGTGTGAAAAATCAAATCTATGAATTACGCACTGAAAATAATATTTCACAAGGCGCATTAGCTGATAAATGTAAGGTTTCTAGACAAACGATAAATGCAATTGAGAATAATAAATATGATCCAAGCTTAGCGTTAGCTTTTCGTTTAGCGGAAGTATTAGGAACAACTGTTGATAAACTATTTTTGTACAAGCAGTAGGGGGAGTAGTTGTTGGGGAAAGAAAAGATAAGCCTTTTCGTTACTATATTAGTTGCTATAGGTACGTTAGTGTATGCACTTTACTATTGGTTAACTGAACTTCAAGTAAACTGGTATGCACTATTTATTTGTAGCATCGCGTTACATTATCTATTTAAAAGTTTGGCATCACATAGCGTCGAAGGGGATACTGAGGAGAAAGATGATTTAGAAAAACATGTATTAAAAACAAGTGCCAATGTTACATATTATGTACTCGTTGTATTCATTTTTGGCTTGTTTTTCGCATCGGTAGGGTTTAATAGATGGATTGATTTTCATAACATACCGTTATTGTTTGCGTTATGTGCTGCGATAGTTGTAAAGCCGGCTGTTGAGTTTTTAATTGTAAGACGTTATAGATAAAAAAGATCCTCTTCTTGCATGAAGAGGATCTTTTTCTTATAGCGTTTTAGTTTTCGGATTAGGTGGTGTAACGGATGTATTATTTTCAGGGACCTTAGTTAATAAAAATCCACCGATAATAAACAACACAATAATACTAAGAACACCAGCATTTGTTTTTCCTGTTAATTGCGTTGTAACACCGACTAATACTGGACCCATAATCGCGGCGAATTTGCCAAATATATTATAAAATCCAAAAAATTCATTTGCAGATTCTTTAGGTACTAGTTTTGCAAAATAGGAACGACTAAGTGCTTGAATCCCGCCCTGAGAAGTAGCAACTAACATTGCTAAAATCCAGAAATCGAGTGTCGTTTTTAAGAAATAAGCATATATGCAGATAATGATGTAAATAATAATACCGACATATAGCATTTTTTTACCGGTAAATGTCTCAGATAGTTTTCCGTACAATAAAGCGAATGGACAAGCTACAATTTGTGTGACGAATAATATGATTAATAGATTTGTTGCACTAATACCGAGGTCTGTTCCGTAAGCGGTGGACATAGTAATAATTGTATCGACCCCATCAATATAGAAAAAGTAAGCAATTAAGAACATAAAGACCGTTTTATATTCTTTAATATTTTTAAAAGTATCAGCAAGGCGTTTGAAGCTCATTGTAATTGGTCTTGGGTGACGTTCAATATAGTGCGTTTGTTCTACGTTTTTTAGCATTGGAATTGTAAATAATCCCCACCAAAGAGCTGTGATCGCAAATGAAATTTGACTAGCAATGCCGACTGATAAAGGGATAGTTCCTTTTTGAGCAAGAATGATAAGAGCGATACAACCGATAAATGGAATAGTACTCCCAATATAGCCTAAAGCGAAACCTCTTGTAGAAATTCGATCCATTCTATCTTCAGAAGTGACATCTACTAAAAATGCATCATAAAAAATGTTTGCTCCAGCAAAACCGACTAATGCGAGCATATAGCATCCTAGTAATAAGTACCACTGAGATGTTGGAACGACTGCTAGCATACTTGTAAATACGATACCGAGTCCAAAGAAGAATGTGAAAAATCGTTTTTTAAATCCTTTATAATCAGCAACTGTGCCGAGAATAGGAGCAAGTATAGAAATTAAAAGTGTTGCGAACGAGTTTGCATATCCCCAATATGCTGTTGAAGTTGCACCAGATAACCCGGCTTCTTTTGCAGCTGCTTTAAAGTAAATTGGGAATAATGCGGTTGTAATGACGAGCGAATATACGGAGTTCGCCCAATCGTATAATATCCAGCTTTTTTCTTGTCTGGACATTTTTTTCATATAATGTTCCCCCTCAAATTTGTTCTACTAACAGTGTACAAAAATAAAAATTATAAAAAGAGAAACAATGATGAATTTTACATAACTTTTACATATATACACAGTTCTTTACAATTGGAGTAAATCCTCTACAATTGATCCGTCTGTTTCACCTAAGTGTAAACCGAGTAGTCTAGCGATAGTTGGGCCTTCATCAATAAGTCTCATATACGGTATGGTAATGCCGCTTTTTATTCCTTTCCCAGCAGCTATAAAAATTGTTTCATAGTTAGGTTTTGTTGGAGAGTATCCATGCGTACCAAATGTATATTTTTTACTAGGCGTAACATCTTTTTCAGTAATTTCTTTTATAAAATCTCCTGTATAGTTTTCAGTGAAATAATATCCTTCTCGTGCTTCCAACATAAATAAACAATTACCATCTGCACCGCATTCCTTCGCATCCTCATCATGAAGTATAAATTCAATACCGTTTTGTTTATTTTGAAGCAGTTCTTCAAGGAGTAGTTGTACTTCTCGAATTGTATCGGTATCGTTTTTGTCTTTCACATATACATAGGCGGACCCATCGCAACTTTGGCAATAAGCATTCCAGTCTACTAATTTTCCTTTTGAATTTATAGAGATAAGCCCTTTTTGATGAAATAGTACATTTAATTGAATGGCTTTGTTTTCACTTAAAGCGCTATGATCACCAAGAGCGATAATAGTGCTCTCTTCGTATAGTCCACTGTCTTTTAAAGCTTGAATAATTTTCCCTAGTCGCTCATCATGTCTATGAATTGCGGCTATTGTTTCTTTTGATTCAAAGCCGTGATAGTGTCTTTGGGTGTCTAAATCGGTGAAATGTACAAACATGACATTAGGCTTTTTCGTCTGGATTGTATGCACAGCAGAAGCAAGTACGAAATCATCGAGTTCAGGTTGTGACACTCCATTTCGTATATGGCCGAAACGACGATTTAAATCTAATTGATATAGCGGGCTACCGCTAAATAATGAAACTAAAACTTGATTTTGCCACGGTCTATTTGGAAAGATTTCTGGTAAATTGTAATCAATATTTGCTCTGCCGGTAACAGGCCATAGAAGGGCAGCTGTCGTTAAATTTGCTTTATGTGCTTCATCATATAACGTTGTTCCTTGTATTGATTTTCGGTACCAATGCCAATCGGGTGATTCACGTCCAGGTTGAAGTAACGTATTGCTAACAACACCATGTTTATTAGGGTAATTACCAGTTACGATTGTTGAGTGACTTGGGTATGTTACAGAAGGATAAATTGGTTCTACTTTTTCGACAACCGTACCCTTTTTGATTAGAGATTGGAAGTGAGGTAATTTTTGTAGTATAGGAAAATCTAAAGCTGATAAACAGTCGAATGATAAAATGATGACACGATTCGTTAATGCTTTATCCATAAAGTAATCCTCCTAATTATATAAAACCTATTACTATATACTACTATTAATACCTAGTAATAAAAATATGTTTTTAAATAAAATTCATTATTTATTTTCAGAAAAGTTGAACATATAATAAGTATAAGGGAATCTATGGAAGGAGGGAATGGTATGGACTGGTTAGATGGATTTGGTATATTTTACATCATTGGCGGAATCACGATTATCCTTGTATTTGCTATTTCGTATTTACTAAAGAAACGGTTTCCAGACAAGCAGTTCGATATTATATTTGCACTTAGTCTAATACTTCTTTGTTTAGCATCCTTTCCTGTTACAATGATGGTTATTGGTGGATGGGAAGGAATGGGGTATGGGTTTATTGGTTTCTTCGTCCTACTTGGTACACTTATTGGTATGATTGCACATCAACTTTTAAAAATATCACGAAAAAGCTACGTATAAAACTGTAAAAAATGAAAAGAATATATAAAAATAAGAAAATTCACTCTTGTTTTGAAGTGAAATTTATATTATGATATTCAACAAATTTATTTTGTTATAACGATGAAAAAGGACTAGTATATGTTCAACCTTTTTAGCAGAGAGAGAATCCGTCAGGCTGAAAGATTCTTAAAAAGACAACATGGAACCTACCTTTGCGTTCTGCATATGCAGCGGGAATTTCCCGTTATCAAAAAGAGAGCATGCACAATTTTGTGCATGAATCAGGGTGGTAACGCCGGCAAAGCTCGGTCCCTATTTAGGGACGCGGGCTTTTTTGTATTTTCTAGAAGGAGGAAGACTGACTATGGCAAAAGAACAAGTACAAGCGATTACGAAGATGGAAGAGGACTTTGCACAGTGGTACACAGATATTGTAAAAAAAGCAGAACTTGTTGATTATTCAAGTGTAAAAGGATGTATGATTCTACGCCCGTACGGCTATGCCTTATGGGAAAATATGCAGAAAGTTATGGATGAGAAGTTAAAAGCAACCGGTCATGAAAATGTGTATATGCCAATGTTTATCCCAGAGAGCTTATTACAAAAAGAGAAGGATCATGTAGAAGGATTTGCTCCTGAAGTAGCATGGGTGACACATGGGGGGGATGAAAAATTAGCAGAAAGACTTTGTATACGCCCTACATCTGAAACTTTATTCTGTGAGCACTTTTCAAAAATTGTGCAATCCTATAATGATTTGCCAAAGTTATATAATCAGTGGTGTTCAGTAGTTCGTTGGGAAAAGACAACGAGGCCATTTCTTCGCACAACGGAATTCTTATGGCAAGAGGGACATACAATCCATGAAACAGCAGAAGAATCTCAAGCTGAAACGTTAAATATTTTAAATCTATATGCTTCTTTCTGTGAAGACTATTTAGCGATACCGGTAATTAAAGGACAAAAAACAGAAAAAGAAAAATTTGCGGGAGCAAAGGCAACTTATACGATTGAAAGCTTAATGCATGATGGGAAAGCACTTCAAACAGGAACATCCCATAACTTTGGAACGAATTTCTCTGAAGCATTTGATATTAAATTTTTAGATCGTAACGGTAAGTGGCAATATGTACACCAAACATCTTGGGGTGTATCAACGAGAATGATAGGTGGGCTTATTATGGTTCATAGTGATAATAATGGGCTTGTAATGCCTCCTAAAGTCGCACCAGTGCAAGTTGTTATTGTACCGATTGCTCAGCATAAAGAAGGAGTTTTAGCGAAAGCAACAGAGTTACAAGGACATATTCAAAAGGTTGCAAGAGTGAAAATAGATGCTAGTAATAAAACGCCAGGTTGGAAATTTAATGAGTATGAAATGAAGGGTATTCCAATTCGATTAGAAGTTGGCCCTAAAGATATTGAAAAGAATCAAGTTGTACTTGTAAGAAGAGATACGAAAGAAAAAGAATTTATAGCAATGGATCAATTAGAAGAACGCATTCCAGCACTACTTGAGGAAATTCATAACTCTTTATTTAATAAAGCAAAAGTATTTCGTGATGAAAATACGTATAGTGTGACGAAGTTTGAAGAGATGAAAAAAGTAGCTGATGAAAAGCAAGGATTTATTAAGGCGATGTGGTGCGGGGAACTAGCTTGTGAAGAGAAATTAAAAGAAGAAGTCGGAGTATCTTCTCGCTGTATGCCTTTTGAGCAAGAGCATTTAGCTGACGAATGTATTTGTTGTGGTAAAGAAGCGAAACAAATGGTGTATTGGGGAAAAGCGTATTAATGCTCTTTTGGATAGGAAGGATGAAAAGGACTTTAGGCTGCATAATAAAATGCAATCCAAAGTCCTTTTTAGTTTTACAATTTGTTTCATGTATTTTTAAGATGGAAGGATATGTTTTTATTTTGCGTTTTTACGGCGAATGAATAGTAACATACCAATTAGGAATGTTGAAAGTCCCATTAAAATAGATGCAGGATAATGTGTTGCAGTATTCGGTAACTTATCGCCTTGTTTTTTCGCGTTATCTTTTACGTTACCACCTTTGGAACTATTGCCACCTTGAGGGCCATTTCCTCCTTGAGAACTGCTATCGCCTTTAACACGGTTACCTCCATGAGAGTCATTTCCCCCTTGAGAACTGCTATCGCCTTTACCACGATTGCCGCCCGAGCCATTGCCACCCGAGCCATTGCCGCCCGAGCCGTTGTCGCCAGAGCCACTGCCGCCCGAGCCGTTGCCACCAGAACCATTACCGCCGGAACCACTGCCACCCGAGCTGTTGCCACCAGAACCACTGCCATCAGAACCGCTACCGCCGGAACCATTGCCACCAGAACCACTGCCATCAGAACCGCTAGAGCCATTGCCACCCGAGCCGTTGCCACCAGAACCACTGCCATCAGAACCGCTACCGCTAGAGCCATTGCCACCAGAACCATTGCCATCAGAGCCGTTGCCGCCAGAACCGTTGCCACCAGAACCACTATCGTCCTGAGAACCACCGTTTCCTGGTGGTTTATTATTATCTTTTGAGTTACCTTCTGCGAAATGATCGTTATTTTGTATAATCGCATTTGTTACTGGAGAGAAGTTTTCTGTTGCTGCATTACCAATATTTAAACCACTAAAAAAAGATAAAGAAAGAGTTGATGCTAAAATAAAAATTTTCTTCATTGATTTCCTCCTGAAAAATTAATATTCCATCTAAAATACATCCCTTTGTAATATTTCATAGGAAAAAGAGTTTTATACAAAAAAATCTATATATAGAAAAAGGTGGTGTATTTCTAAAGAGAGAAAAGAGTTAGTGTAAATTCTTTATAATAGTAGAGTAGTGGGAATTTCACATACATTACAGTAGAGGAAGTGACAGCAGATGAAAGAGTATATTGCATTTGATATTGGTGGTACACACATTAAATATGGAATTGTTTCAGAAACAGGAACAGTACTAAAGCATAAAACAGTTCCAACAGAAATTCATTTGGGCGGAGAACAAATCATTCAAAAACTCATTCTTTTATCAAAAAAATTAATGGGGGAACATAAGGTTTGGGGAATTGGTATTAGTACGGCAGGAATTGTTGACGTTAATAAAGGGATTGTGACGGGAGGTGTGGATCATATTCCGGGCTATAGTATGATTCCTATTATGAATAGATTGCAAGCGGTATTAAAAGTTCCTGTATCCATTGATAATGATGTGAATTGTGCAGCGTTTGGAGAAAAGTGGAATGGTAGTGGAAGAGAGAAAGGAAACTTTATTATGCTCACCCTTGGAACTGGTATTGGAGGAGCAATTTTTATAGATGGAGAGTTATATAGAGGACATTCGTTTAGTGCTGGTGAATGGGGAAATATGTTAATAGAAGGAAAAGCGTTTGAAGAGGTCGCTTCCGTTTCAGGGTTAATTCATCTTGTCCGAAAATATAAAGGAGAAGGTGATTGGAATGGGAAAAGGATTTTCGAACTGTATGATAAAGGAGATAGGGAAGTTACGCAAGTAGTTGAGGTGTTCTTTAAACATTTAGCGATTGGAATTAGTAATCTTGCTTATATTTTTAATCCAGAAACAATTATTATTGGTGGAGGAATTACCGCTAGAGGAAATGAGTTTTTAAAAGAAGTAAAAGAAGAGATCAGTAAATACTTAAATAAGGAGATTTATAGTAATTGTGAGATTGAACTTGCACAAAACGGTAATTGTGCAGGAATGATTGGTTCTATTTACCACTTCTTACATCATCATAAGTAAATTATATGAATGTTTTCATATAACTGAGAATTTATCCTTTTTATCACTAGGTAAATAATGCTACAATATAAGGGAAGAATACAATATTTTCCGATTTGGAAAATGCTTTGTAGAAAGGGAGAAACTGCATGCCTATTATTTTAGAAAAAGGTCAAAAGATCGATTTAACGAAAGGACAACCAAAAGTAGCAAAACTACAGGTTGGCTTAGGCTGGGATCCAATTGGGCAATCAGGTGGGTTTCTGTCTTCATTATTTGGAAGTAAACCAAATGTAGATTGTGATGCATCTGTTGTTATGTTAGAAGGGGATCGTTTTTTAAATAAAAACGATTTAGTTTACTTCGGAAACAAGCTTTCTACTTGTGGTAGTATTATTCATTCAGGAGATAATTTAACAGGTGAAGGCGCTGGTGATGACGAAACAATTTTCGTAGAATTACATAAAGTTCCAAGCCGTATTAATCGTTTAGTATTCGTTGTAAATATTTATGACTGTGTAAATCGTCGTCAAGATTTCGGGATGATTCGTAATGCATATATTCGTATTCAAAACCCGCAAACTGGTGAAGAATTCGCACGCTATAATTTATCGGATAATTATGCTGGCAAAACGACTCTAATTGCAGGTGAAATGTATCGCCACGGAAGTGAATGGAAGTTTTCAGCTGTTGGGGAAGGCACACAAGATAAAAACTTAAGTGAGATTGTATCACGTTATCAATAAAATAAACCGAGGAGGAATTGTGTATGGCATCAATTTCATTGAAAAAAGGACAAAAGGTAGACTTAACAAAAACGAATCCAGGTCTTTCAAAAGTTCTTGTAGGACTTGGTTGGGATACAAATCGTTATGATGGACAAGCTGATTTTGATTTAGATGTTAGTATTTTCTTAGTAGGTGCGAACGGTAAAGTTTCAGGTGCAGAGGATTTCGTTTTCTATAATAATCCAAAAGGCGCAAATGGTGCTGTAGAGCATCTAGGAGATAACCGAACTGGCGAAGGTGAAGGCGATGATGAATCTATCAAAGTAGATTTGAAAAATGTACCTGCACATATCGAACGTATTTGTTTCACAATTACAATTTACGATGGAGAAGGTCGTAGCCAAAACTTTGGTCAAGTTTCTAACTCTTTCGTACGTATTTTAGATGAAGAAAAGAATGCAGAGTTAATTCGTTACGATTTAGGAGAAGATTTCTCTATTGAAACAGCTGTTGTAGTAGGTGAACTATACCGCCATGCAGGTGACTGGAAGTTCAATGCAATCGGAAGTGGATTCCAAGGTGGATTAGCGTCTCTATGTAATAACTTTGGTTTAGACGTAGAGTAATAGAGTTATATATCCATCCGTAAATATGTATTTACGGATGGATATATTCTTTAAGATTAAAATATAGAGGTGAATATAAATGGCTATTCAGTTACAAAAAGGACAAAAGATTGATTTAGGTAAGACGAGTCCTGGTTTAACAAAAGCGGTAATTGGTCTTGGCTGGGATATTAAATCTTACGACGGTGGATCAGATTTCGATTTAGATGCATCAGCATTCCTATTAGATGCGAACGGAAAATGTACAAAGGAAACTGATTTTATCTTCTATAATAATTTACAGTCTCCTTGTGGATCTGTTCTACATACAGGAGATAACCGCACAGGTGAAGGTGAAGGTGACGATGAACAACTTGTTGTGGACTTAAAGAAAGTTCCAGCAGATGTGCACAAAATTGCTATTACAGTTACAATTTATGATGCAGAAGGCCGTAGTCAAAACTTTGGACAAGTAGGGAATGCGTTCGTTCGTTTAGCGAATGAAGAAACGAATGAAGAAGTTCTTCGTTTTGATTTAGGGGAAGATTTCTCCATCGAAACAGCAGTTGTCTTTTGTGAATTATACCGTCATAATGGACAGTGGAAGTTTAATGCAGTAGGAAGCGGATTCCAAGGTGGCTTAGGTGCGCTTGTAAGAGCGTATGGCTTGGATGCATAGGAAGGAAACGATATTCGTTTCCTTTTTTTGACCTTTCTATAAATCTAGCAAAGAATAGGGGATAAAGGTAAGATGAGTATTTTGCAAGGAATCCTTGATACGTATGCTCAATTTTTCGACTTGGACATGTGGATTAAAGTGTTGCAGGATCCAGTATCTTGGGGATTAATAGGTACACTTGTTGTACTTGAAGGATTGTTATCTGCTGATAACGCACTTGTATTAGCGGTAATGGTAAAACACCTTCCGGAAGAAAAACGTAAAAAAGCATTATTCTATGGACTTATTGGAGCTTATGTATTTCGATTTATCGCAATTGGAATTGGAATGTTCTTAATTAAATTAGCATGGGTAAAAGTGTTAGGTGCACTTTACTTAGCATGGCTTTCAGTTAAATACTTTATTGATAAACGAAAAGGTAATGCAGAAGAAGAGGAAGCTCATGGTATGAACCAAAACAGTGTTCTCTTCAGAATGTTTGGTGTCTTCTGGGGAACAGTTGCGATGGTTGAATTAATGGATATCGCATTCTCTGTAGATAGCGTACTTGCTGCATTTGGTGTATCAAATGAAGTTTGGATTCTATTATTAGGTGGAATGCTCGGTATTTTAATGATGCGCGGTATCGCTGGTGTATTCTTAAAATTGTTAGAGCGTATTCCAGAACTTGAAACGACAGCATATATTTTAATCTTAATTATCGCAGCAAAAATGTTATTGTCTGTCATTCATATTGAAATAAGCCATACAGTGTTCTTCATTATTTTAGTTGTAGCATTTGGAGCAACATTTATACTTCACTACATGAAGAATTCTGGACAAGCTAAAGAAGAAGTTGCAGCTACTAAAGAAGACAATAAATAATTGAAATGGGTTTGCTCGTTTTACGAGCGCCCATTTTTTATAGACAGAAATAGTTTATAATAGAAGAAAGACTTAGAAAAAGTAAATGTTTTTGGAGGTGAACTGTTGTGTTTTCACGTTTTACACTTCAACCATATGCATTAAAAGATGAATCAGATTTAAAGCAATTTGAAACGCTTTTAGAAAAACGTCCACAATATGAGCTGACAGAGAATGAGATGAAATTTAGTTATATAGCATGTCGAATCCTTGGCGTTCCTAATGATGTAGATGAATATTTCAATGAACTATTTGATTATAGTGAAGCGAAAGGAATTGAAGTTTTACATGAACAAAATTTAAATAAAGTAATCGATTCGGAAAAACTTCGTCACATTCAAGAAGTGTTCGGATTACATCAAGAAGCACCAAATGGCCTAACAGTAAATAGGCTAGTGGCACACTTATCTGGGAAACAACTTTTGCCGAAAGTAGATAATCCTGATTTACAACATTATATACATACGACATTTATTTCTGTATTGAAATTATATGAGAAACAACATAATCAATCTTTAAAGACAGAAGGCTTCCGTCGTTTCTTAATCGACATGATTAAATTAAGCGAAAATTACGTAGCGAAGTGGTTCTCTACGACTAACTATAAGAAACAAATGCCGCGTATTGTTTGGTACGGTGATGCACAGGAAAGCCGTATATATTTCTTATACTTTCTTATTATGCTCGGCTGCGATGTACTTTATTATCACCCAGAAGGAAAAGATGGATTTGAGAATGTTGATGAGGAAGGAAGAAGTTTTATTGTGTCTCATCCAAGTCGCATTTCTCTTGAGCCATTTCCAGATCGCCGCCGCGAGCGTGTTGCAACAGTGGCATATCAAGCTTCAAAAGAAATTGAACAAGTACTTCACCACGATAATTCATTATTATACAAGCCGTGGCAATTCCGTTCCTATACACCTGTAGCTCGTACGTTAAAAACAACATACGATGAACTATTTTTAATTACGAAAGAAAAGGCGTTTGTACGCCCGACATTCTTTGTTGAAAATAAACACATTTATATTCCATCCCTATTTGCGAAAATATCAGGTGTTTCAAAGAATGATAAAGAGTATTTTCAACGATTAAAGGCTGTTACATCATTTGATAACAGTTTATTAATTAATACATTTCCGTTTACGAAAGAACAAAAAGCAAATTTCCAATACCATTATCGAGATGCATTAGACCGCGGGGGAAAATTGCATCCAGATTTAATTATGAACAGTCATTGGTGGCCGCACAAACGATTGCCAGAAGGATTACAACATGGTATTGCAGAAGCGATTATCCATACGTGTGAAAGTGAAATGTGTAAACCAATTGCAAAAGAGACGAAACAAGATGTAGCGCTATATGTTTTCGCGCAACTTTCTCAAATACCACCGAATATTTTAGAACAGCTTGAGAAATTTGATTATTCACAAGATGTACCGAAAATTGTTATATTTAATAATGAGAAGAGTGGAGAGTTAACTCGTTCTGATGCTGTTTTATTACTATTTTTAAATCAAATTGGAGTAGATGTATTCCATTTCAATCCAACGGGAAGAAACGATATTGAACCGTATATTGAAGCGGGGGCATTTGATTCACATTGGCTTGAAGAGGTTAATTTCGATCTTGAATTTCATGGTTCATCAGCCTATAAAAATTTATCACAAACAATAAAAGGACTATTTCGTCCATTTTTATAAGGAAAGGGAGAATACCATATGAATAACCCAGTCGTACTAGATTCGAAAACAGAATTAAATGAGCAAACAGCACAAGATGTTCGCTTGCAACTTAGACAAGATGCGGATGTACAACGTATTTATAATGCGGTAGATATTAAAGATCAATTAGAATTAATTGAACTTGGAAAAGAACCTTCTATGGAAATTTCACGTTTTGCTGATCAAATTTTACATACGATGTCATTATCAAAGATAGAAGATTCTGGTGAATTATTAAAACAGCTTGGTAAAATTATGGACCGATTCGATAGCAAAGACTTTGCGGAAGAGAAAAGCGGTTTCTTCTCACGTATGTTCAAAAAAGCGGATAAAATGATTGAACAAATCTTTAGCAAATATCAAACGATGGGCCGTGAAATTGATAAAGTGTATGTGGAAATTACGAAGTATCAAGATGAAATGAAAAAATCAATTGGTACGTTAGATGGTTTATATGAGCAAAACTTAAAATATTATTTAGACTTAGAAAAATACGTAGTAGCAGGAGAAATGTTATTAGAGCGTTTAAATACAGAGTTAGTTCCGATGTATGAAGAGCGTGTACGTAATAATGATCAATTAGCAGGTATTGAATTAGAATCGCTTAAAAACTCTGTTGAAATTTTAGAACAGCGTATTGATGATTTAGAAAAGGCACGTATGGTTGCGTTACTGACAGCACCACAAATTCGTATGATTCAACGTGGTAATAATAAATTAATTGGTAAAATCAATACAGCATTTATTACGACGATTCCGATTTTTAAAAATGGTATTATTCAAGCGGTAAATGCGAAGCGTCAAAAGCTTGTTGCAGATTCTATGGCTGAACTGGATCGCCGCACAAATGAATTACTTAAGAAAAATGCACAAAATATCGCAACGCAAAGTGTGGAAGTAGCGAGATTATCAGGTTCTTCTAGTATTAAGATGGAAACACTTGAGGAAACTTGGAACATTATTTCAAGAGGTATGCAAGAAACACAACAAATTGAAGAGCAAAACAAACGTGAGCGTGAAGAAAGTCGCAAACGTATGGCTACATTAACTGAGAACATTAAAAAAGAATTACAAGGATAAAGTGAAACTTTAATCAGTGGGGTTTTGTTCATTCCCGCTGATTATTAGTCTTCACCGATCGGATGTTTACTGCCCGGTGAATAGTGGGATAAATGAAAAGGCAATGAGGAATAGTCCTCATTGCCTTTTAGTTTTTCTTCACTAATTTAATGATTTCATTCACAACAAGCGGAATGATACTTAATAAGAGAACAAATCCCCAATCTCGCAGCGTTAATGCATGCACACCGAATATATTTGCAAGGGGCGGGATGGAGATGATACAAACTTGCATAAGAACACCGATAAGAAGGGAGAAGACTAAATATTTATTTGTAAAAATCCCAATTGAAAAAATTGATTTCGTTCTTGAACGCAAGTTAAATGAATGAACGAGCTGAGAAAAACTAAGAACGACAAATGCCATCGTTTGAGCGTGTAATAGAGCATCCTCATCAATTCGCTCTGGGAAAAGAGGGAATAAATTTGTATCTCCAGTATAGAACTTTGCTCCGGCGATAAAGGCTATTAGCGTTAAAAGTCCAATGACAACCCCATTGAAAATAAGGAAAGGAACGCTACCACTAAATAAGCTTTCTTTCGCATGTCGCGGTTTTTCCTTCATCACATCAGGATCTTCAGGATCAACCCCAAGTGATAATGCAGGCAGCGTATCTGTAATTAAATTTACCCACAAAATGTGAATAGGTCGTAGTGGTGTTGCCCAGCCGAGTAAAATGGCTAAAAATAAAGTAATAATTTCTCCGAAGTTACAAGAGAGTAGGAAGAGAATTGATTTTTTTATGTTACGATAAATGTTTCTACCTTCCTCAACAGCTTTCACGATAGATGAGAAATTATCATCTGTTAATACGACATCCGCTGCCCCTTTTGCAACATCTGTTCCTGTAATGCCCATCGCTACGCCAACATCTGCTTGTTTTAAAGATGGAGCGTCATTGACGCCATCACCAGTCATAGAAACGATATTGCCTTTTGCACGTAATGCTTTTACGATCTTTACTTTATGTTCTGGAGAGACTCTAGCGAATACATGTAAGCGATCAATTTTGTTTGCTAGTTCTGTATCTGAAATGTTGTCTAATTCAGTTCCAATCATAATTTCAGATATTTCTTCAGCGATGCCAAGTTCTTTAGCAATTGCAAAGGCGGTATCTTTATGGTCACCAGTAATCATAACTGTGCGAATACCGGCTTTTTTACATTCTGTAATTGAATCTTTTACTTCAGTTCGCGGTGGATCAATCATACCGACAAGACCAATAAAGATGAGATTTTCTTCGAGATGATCTATATCCACATCGTTTGAATTGTATTGTTTAAATGCGAATGAAAGTACTCTTAAAGCTTCTTGAGACATTGACCCAGCGGCTTCTAATATTTGATCTTTATCAGCATCTGTTAGAACCTCGATTTTACCGTTTTTAAATATGTGGGTACATCGAGGTAAGAGTTTATCGATAGCACCTTTCGTCATGCTATAGTAGCTTTCATCATATGTATGCACGGTTGACATCATTTTACGATCTGAATCAAAAGGTAGCTCATTTACACGTTCATGTATTTTTTCTAAATGATCTTTTTGCATATTAAAGGTGCTCCCGGCAACGAGAAGAGCAATTTCAGTCGGGTCTCCCGTTTGTGAGTCATTATTGTAAGATGCATCATTACATAGCACCATATTTTCTAACAATAGACGTTGCACATCATTATTTACGTTTAAATTTTCTAATTGATCGTATGTGTTATCACTATAAAAGTGAGTAACGGTCATTTTATTTTGTGTTAACGTACCTGTTTTATCTGAACAAATAATTGTGACAGAACCGAGAGCTTCAACAGCTGGTAGTTTCCGAATGATAACATTTTGTTTAATCATACGCTGCACACCAATTGCAAGAACGATGGAAACGATAGCTGGCAAACCTTCTGGAATAGCTGCAACGGCTAAACTAATTGCAGTCATAAACATTTCTAGTGTATCTCGTCCTTGTAAAAAGCCGATGAGAAACATCACGATACAAATAGCTACAGCAACAAAGCCTAAATACTTTCCGACTTGAGCTAAGCTTTTTTGAAGTGGTGTCATATCATCGTCTGCTTCATGTAACAAGGTAGCAATCTTACCAATTTGTGAGTTCATTCCAGTTTCAACAGCAACACCGACGCCTCGTCCATATGTAACAAGAGTAGACATAAAGGCCATATTCTTTTGATCACCGAGTGGTACTTGTTCATCACTTTGCATGGAAGGGTGGTAGATTGCATCTTTATCAACAGGGACAGATTCACCAGTTAGAGCAGATTCTTCAACTTTTAAATTTGCGGTTTCGATCAGGCGTAAATCGCATGGGATATATCGTCCGGCGTCGAGCATAACGATATCACCTGGAACGACGTGCTCAGATGGAATTTCTTTTAGTTCACCATTTCGCTTGACGATAGCTTTAGGTGTCGCCATCTTTTTCAATGCCTCTAAAGCTTGTTCTGCTTTCGATTCTTGGACGACACCGATAACAGCATTTAAAACTACAACGAGCGCAATAATACTTGCATCAGCCCATTCACCTACAAAGGCTGAAATAAGGGCAGCAATAATAAGGACATATACGAGGACGTCATTAATTTGGGCGAAAATACGTTGCCATAAAGTGCGTTTTTGTTTTGTAGCTAATTCATTAAAACCGTATTGCTTTAAACGTTCACTGGCAATTTCTTCTGTTAAACCGTGTTGTTCATTTGTTTCTAAGTCAATTAATGTTTGGTCTTTCGTCTTACTGTACCAATTGCTCATAAGTAAGCACCTCCAGTAAAAACAGTTAGCAATGGTAGTGTTGCTATTATTTGTGAGTAGTATGTATGGAGAAAAAATCTAAGGTGAGGTTCTACTTCTATTGTACAATATTTTACAGTTGATTGAGGGAAAGAGAAGAGTTGTCATGAATTTGTTGGAAGTAAAAAAGAGCCTCATAAACGAGGCTCCTTTACTTTTTAATTAATGTACCTAATTCTTCTGTAATAGCTTGCATTTCACTAATGCTGAATGTTTCACGTTTCATAACATGCTCATAAATGTCACGTAAGTCTTCGTACATTTCTTCATTAAAGCTAGCAGCTCTCATCGCTCCAGCATTAACCATACGTAATTTTTCTTTAATAGCTTCAACCATATATTCAACGTTTTCTTCTGACTTTACGGATAAATCCACCGAAGTGTCCCCCTTTAAAATAACATAAGGCTATCTTAACATTTTTTATCATTTTCGTTAATGAATCTTTTCAATCCTATTAAATTAGTAGGGATTTCCTTTATATTCACTAATTGGTTGTTTATACTATAAGTATATATAAAGAAATGCACCAAGAAAGGAAGAAACAAAAATATGGTTCAAGTATTGTTTGTTTGTCTTGGGAATATTTGCCGTTCCCCGATGGCAGAAGCGATTTTTCGAGATCTTGTCGTAAAAGAGGAACTCGAAGAGAAAATTGTCATTGATTCTGCAGGAACTGGAGATTGGCATGTTGGCCATCCGCCACATAAAGGAACACAAAAAATTTTAAAAGAAAATGCAGTCACTTTTGAAGGAATTAAAGCAAGGCAAGTAGAAAAAGAAGACTTAACAAAGTTTGATTATATTATTGCCATGGACAACAAGAATATAGCAGATTTAAAAAGTTTAGGTAAAACTGGAGGCTATATTGGTAGGCTGTCCGATTTTGTTCCAGACGGTGGCTGGACAGACGTTCCCGACCCTTACTATACAGGGAATTTCCAAGAAGTATATGACCTTGTAACAGAAGGGTGTGCAAAGCTATTAGCTTTCATTCGAAAAGAACAAGGAATATGAGGAAACTTAGAAAGAAATACTTTCTAACATAAGAAATGAAAGGGTGAAGGAATATGGCAAAGAAAAATAATATTGCTCGAAACATTGCGATTGGTGTAGCTGCAGGTGTAGCTGTATCTATGTTGAAGAAAGAAAACCGTGAAAAAGTAAAAAATACTGCAGAAAAAGCAAAAACAAAGATGATTGAAATTGGTGAAAATGCAAAAATCAAAGAAAAAGTGCAAACTGTTACAGATAAAGGACGCGAACTTGCTGATTTAAATGTAGTGAAAGCAAAAGTAGCAGAAATTAAAAAATTGACGCCGTCTGTTGTAGAGACGTTAAAAGAAACGAAAGAAATTTTTAGTAAGAAAAAGGTTGAGTCAGCAGAGAAGCCAGAAACGATTGAAATTCAAGCTGTTTCTCCAAAAGTAGATGAACTGAAAGCAGAAGAAGAGCCGGTAGTTGCTGAAGATGGCGGTATGAAAGAAGCGCGTGAACTATTTATGAAAGACTCCAATGTAGAGGAAAAAAAAACTGAAGCGTACATTGAGTTGAAGCAAGATAAAGAAGAGAAGAAAAGCGTTTAACCATATATGAGAAAAATTTTAGAAAAGGTGAGAAGAAATCGTACTTATTCGTTTGGTAAAGATTTATATGACCGAACGATGCGCGATGATGTAGCGGGCTTGGCAGCACAGCTCGCTTATTTCTTCTTGCTTGCGATTTTTCCTGGGCTTGTTTTCTTAATTACGCTTCTTGGATTCATTGACCTTCAAACAGAAAGTGTGCTCAACTTATTAGAACCGTACGTACCCGAAGATGCAATGTCTTTAATTGAAGTAAACGTGGATAAAGTTGTAAATGAGCAAAATGGTGGTTTATTATCATTTGGTTTATTATCAATGCTATGGTTTGCTTCAAATGGTGTAAATGCGGTGATGAATGCTTTTAACCGTGCGTATGATGTAACAGAAACACGTTCTTTTATTAAAACGAGGGCGTTATCAATTGTATTTACATTAGCGATTATTTTTATGATTGTGTTTGCACTAATTGTTCCAGTGTTTGGACAAGTCATTGGGGCAGCTGTATTTAAAGCAATTGGTTTATCGGATAGTTTTTCTTACGTGTGGAGTATTACGCGTTTAGTAGCGAGTTTCTTCGTGTTATTTGCATTGTTTAGTTTTTTATATACATTTGCACCAGATCGAAAATTAAAAAGAAGAGAAGTCATTTCAGGAGCAACATTTGCTACTGTAGGATGGATTGTGGTATCGTACTCATTTGCTTATTATGTTGATAAGTTTGCGAATTACGCCAATACATATGGTGGTCTCGGTGGTATTATTATTTTAATGTTATGGTTTTACTTAACTGGATGGGTAATTTTACTTGGCGGTGAAATTAATGGTTTACTCCATCATTATAGAACGGGTGACAATAATTCCCGTAATGAAAAGTGAGCTCTTGTTCCATAATAATAGGGAACAGGGGGGATATTTCATGAGTAATAATAAAAAGAATCACAACAATAAAAATAACAATAAACAAAAGAGTAGTTCGCATCCAAAGCATAAAACGAGTGGTAGTGCAAACGGGCATAATAGCTACCATTAGAAAAAACGGGTCCTTTATGAGGGACCCGTTTTAATTGTTTCCTTTTAATAATCGTAAGCCATTTAAAATAACAAGAATCGTACTTCCCTCATGCCCGATAACACCGAATGGAAGAGCTAAAAATTGCATGAAGTTTGAACAAATCAGCATTGCAATTACAGCTAGTGAAAAGATTACGTTTTGCTTTACAATACGGTTCATTCGTTTTGATAAACGGATTGCTTGTGAAAGGCGAGATAATTCGTTCTTCATAAGTACAACGTCTGCCGTTTCTAAAGCTACGTCTGTTCCTTCACCCATTGCTACACCAATGCTAGCAGTAGCGAGTGCAGGGGCATCATTTATACCATCTCCGACCATTGCTACTGTCCCGTATTTTTCTTTTAGCTTTTTAATCGTTTCCACTTTTGTTTCTGGTAAGCATGATGCGTAATATTCCTTTATATTACTTTCAGAGGCAATTGCTTTTGCTGTTTCTTCATTATCACCAGTAATCATAATTGCTTCGACACCGATGCTTTGTAATTCGCGAATAGCAGCTATCGTTTCTTGGCGAAGTGTATCTTTTAAAGCGATAAGTCCAAGGATACCATCTTCGTCACTAATATAAACGACAGTTTTACCTTCTTTTTCAAGGGAAGCAGAAATACCATTATGAAATGTCTTTGTTTCTTCACCGATAAAATCAGCTTTACCTATTTTATAAGCTTTGTTTTCGAATGTTCCTTTTAGCCCAAAACCAGTTACATCTTCAACGTTTTCTGGTTTTTTTAATGTAATGTCATACGCATGTTGTGCATACTTCACAATAGATTCAGCTAAAGGATGTGTAGAGTGACTTTCAATTGCTGCTGTAATAGAAAGTACTTCTTTTTCTGTCATATTTTCTCGAACATATACATCTGTTACAGTAGGTTTTCCTTCTGTTAATGTTCCTGTTTTATCAAAAGCAATTGCTTTTACTGAAGCGAGACGCTCTAAATGTATGCCACCTTTAAAGAGAATTCCGTTTCTTGCGCCGTTAGAAATAGCAGATAACGTTGCTGGTGTAATGGCAGCAACGAGTGCACAAGGAGATGCGACTACAAGTAAGATCATAGCGCGATAAAACGTTTCATTCCAGCTCCAATCTAGTAAGAAATGAGGGACGAACATCATAAGCGCAACAACGAGTAGTACACCTTTTACATATGTTCCTTCAAACTTTTCGATGAATAGCTGTGATGGTGATTTTTCACTTTGTGCACTTTGAACGAGACGAATAATCTTTTGGAATAATGTTTGATCGCTCGGCTTCGTAATTGTAACTTCGATAGCGCCGCGTAAATTTACAGTACCAGCAAATACTTCATCACCATATTTTTTTTCATTTGGAATAGGTTCACCAGTAATCGCTGCCTCATCGATATTTGTTTCACCGCTATGAATCGTACCGTCAGCAGGAACGCGCTCCCCTGGTTTAATTAGAATAATGTCGTTAATTTGTAATCGTCCAACAGGAACACGTTCTTCAGTTCCATTTGAAATACGTAATGCTTCTTCAGGTTGTAGATCAAGAAGCGCTGAAATTTCTTTTTGACTTTTACTTAATGTATAAGATTCCATAGCACCGCTTAGTGCGAAGATAAAGATTAAAATCGCGCCTTCTGCCCAGTAGCCAATAATTGCAGCGCCGATAGCAGCAAGGAGCATAAGCATTTCGACATTTAGCTCTTTCTCCTCAATTGTATCTTCAATACCTTCTTTTGCTTTTGCATATCCACCAACTATATAAGCAAGGATATAGCAAGTAATGCCTACATTCATTACATCGTTCTTTGTGAATAACCAACCAGCTAAAATGAAAATACCAGATGCGATTGCAAATATAAGTTCATAATGTTTCTTTAATGTATCCCATAAAGAGGGATGAGAAATAGACTTTTGTACTTGTAATGTTTTTACTTCTGAGTTCATTACTACTCGCTCCTTCCAAATTCTTATTGAGAAAAATAATCAAAATCGAAACCCCTATAAAACGACGAAAGCTGCCATCCATAATGGATAGCAGCATTTCTGTTGAATCTGTTTTTAACAGTTATTATGTTGTAATTATTCTATAGTATAGCATATGTTTTCGTTAGATGATATGTTTTTGTTTGCATATAAACTGAAAACTTGTGTTTTCACACTTCCTTTGGTATATATGAATATTGTTCGTAAAAAAGATCGGAAAGGAAGACAACAAGTGAAGACAGAGAAATTTTTTACCCATCCGATTGGCGTATTTATTGCTGCAATAGTAGCGACTTTTTTATGGGGAAGCGCATTCCCTTTTATTAAATTAAGTTATGCTGAACTTGGAATTCAGCCACAAGAAGTTGGGGAGCAAATATTATTTGCTGGTTATCGTTTCTTCTTATCTGGGGTTATGCTTTTATTCTTCTTTAAAGCGTTAGGAAAAGATATGAGCTTCAAAAAAGGAACGGGGAAGCAGTTAGTACAAATTGGCTTATTTCAAACATTTCTTCAATATATATGTTTTTATATTGGAATGAGTTATAGTTCTGGCATTGAAGGAGCTATAATTTCAGGAACATCATCATTCTTTCAAATTTTACTTGCGCACTTCTTATATAAAGACGATGCGCTCAATATGAAAAAAATAATTGGAGTCTCTATCGGATTTTGTGGTGTCGTTTTAGTAAATGTACCGAGTGATGGTAGTTTGTCATTCCATTTCGGAATTGGTAGTTTATTACTTCTGATTGCAGCAATGTTGTACTCGTATGGGAATATATTGGCGAAAGAAGGTAGTAAAACATTAGATGTTGGCTATATGACAGCATACCAAATGATTTTTGGTTCTATCGGGCTATTATGTATAGGGGGTTTGCAAGTTGGAGTTATGCCATTTACATTTAGTATACATGCAATACTAATGCTTATCTACTTATCTTTCTTATCCGCAGCAGGCTTTTGTATTTGGAATACGATTATGAAGTACAACAAAGTTGGAAAAGTATCAATGTACATGTTCTTTATACCCGTATTTGGTGTGTTATTATCGAGCATGATTTTAGGAGAAGCAATTCATTCATTTGTATTATTTGGTTTAGCATGTGTAGCCGCGGGAATTATCGTGGTGAATCGTACGCCAGCTAAGCAGAAAATGGAGCAAGAAAAACAAGTAGCATAAATAACAGGAAACTGATTACAATGGAAGAACAGTACTGTTCTTCTTTTTTTATGTAGAAAAAGGATAATAGACTAGGTATAACGAAAAAAGATACAAAAAGCATTTATTGGGGAGAACGTGTTATGAATCTACTTTACATGGTGTTAATTGCACAAATCATTCTTTTTTTAATTGGTGTAATTTATGCAATAGGACAGACAAAAAAGAAAAGAAATAATATGCCGTTACCTTTAGCGGTGCGTCTTATTCTTAGTTTTTCTTTAACAGCAAGTGCAATTTGGATATGGTTACAAGATCCATCAGTAGATTATAGTACGTGGGTTGCACTAGGTATGACGTTATCAACTGTAGGGGATTTATTTATGGCAGGTTTAATTCCAATTGGTCACAGGCTAATTGGAGGGATGATTACTTTCGCGCTTGCACATTGTTTTTATGTAAAAGCATTTTTGCAAACAGGCATTTCATGGAATGGTTTTTGGATTGGTTTACTCGTATACGGACTCTTTCTCATTATAGGATGGTTCTTTTTTATTCGAAATGAGAAACAAGATAAATTGTTTACGATAGGGGCGCTAATTTACGGATTGTGGGTTGGAGGAATGGCTTGCTTTGCATTCGCCTTATACTATGAGAATACAGGAATATGGTGGATACCAGCTTTTGGTGGTTTACTATTTGTGATTTCTGATTTTATTATTGGCGTGACAGATATTGGAGGGCGCAAATTAAAGTATGAACCACTTTGGATTTGGTTTACATATGTAGCGGCTCAAATGTGTATTGTATATGTGGGAATATAAAAAGATACTCTTCGAATAGTGGATAGACTATTTGAAGAGTATCTTTTTTGTTACTATGCTACAATGTTTTTTTGTTGTAGAGCAGAAAGGCTGTATTCATCTGCTGCTTTATAACCTTGGGATAATAAATCATTGATGTAAAGCTTGTTGTAAATAAAGCAGAAGACTAAGTTAGAGAATCCGAATGTAAACATACTAGCGACTAAAATAATTAAAAACCATTTCCAGTCTCCACGGAATATAGCAGGGAAGAAACCAAAGAAAAATACAGTCCAACTAAAACCAATTTTTGCTTGTTTAATTTGACCGGTATTTTCATTTTTAAGCATAACTTTCATAGAAAAAGTCCTCCTAAGTAACTAAAAATATAATGATAAATGCAAGGTATAGTATATCAAAATAATACATTCTTGAATATTATTATTTGTATTTTTGTAATATTATAATTTCTTAATTCAGAATCTTGTGGAAAATATACAGTTGAAGTCTTTATAATAAAAGTAAAAAGACGATGAGATGGTGGAATGATGCAAAAGAAAAAACGTTTGCGTGAATTCTTTGGAACAATTGCAATTGCTTGTTTGCTCGTGCTTTTGGCGAAAATTTTCGTATTTTTTCCTACGACTGTAAAAGGGGCGTCTATGAAGCCAACGTTACAAGATGGGGATAAGGTGATTGTGAATAAGTTGGCAAAGCAATTTGAAAGTTATGGGAGAGAAGATATTATTGTTGTAAAGACAGATAATTTTTATGTGAAAAGGGTTATTGGTTTGCCTGGCGATGTTATTGAGGTGAGAAATGATCAATTATATGTGAATCATGAAGTGATAGAGGAAGCGTATTTGTATAGTAATAAAAAACAAGCTGAAAAAAAACTTATGAATTTAACGGAGGACTTTGGACCGATTACAGTTCCTAAAAATAAGATTTTTGTTATGGGAGATAATCGCTTAATAAGCAGAGATAGTAGAAATGGTTTAGGACTCATTGATAAAGCTGATGTATTAGGAGAATTAGCAGCAATTTATTATCCATTTGAACATATGAAAATAATGAATTAAAGTAAAAAACCAAGCAAATTTCAGTTTGCTTGGTTTTTTATGTTAAATCGTAGGAGACTCATTAAATTCATAGACGTCTTCATTGTTTTTGTGCGTACTTAAAACGAATTTGTGCTGCAATAGTTGCAGTTTAAAGAATGCTAACGGATCGTGATAAGTTTCTGGATTGCTTCTTAACGTTGCTAATGTTTGTTCGTCTTCCTGTATTTCAAGTTGAGCGGATTCTACATTTTGTTTCAATATGCTAAGTGGATCTTTAAAGAACATCATGATATCTCGTTCTAATGCGCCTTCAAATACTTCAAATTGAAGGAAGAATTGTTTTGAGATTATTTGAGCAATTTCCGTATAGTCTTCCGTTTCAATGTATTGTTTATATTTATTTGCAAGCATAGATTGATTTTTTTGCATGTTACCAAATAGTTTTCCTGCACTCTTTAAGAAAAATTGTGTCGGTGTAAAGCGTAATAAAATATTGATGTTCGATACTGTAATTCTATTTGTCATACGTACAACATCTCGATGCCAATCATCTAGTAATTTGAAATCGCAAGGAAGTTTCATACGTTCTTCTTTATATAATTTATTAAAGGTTTCACTCATTTCATCTAAATACGATTGAGCTTGAATAAATTCATTATGCGCTGTTTCAATCCACTCTTGAATAAACCCAGTAAATTTAGGGAGAAGCACTTGCTGTACATGTTTTTGAATTCGTTCGTTCATCGCAGTATTTAATTCTTCATGAACTAATTTGAAATCACTATCTTCTTGAACAAGGTCAGAGCAGCTCTGTAATAATTCAGGAATTTGAGAATGGATATCTCTTGTGATTTCTTCTTTCGTTAAAAGATAAGATTCTGTAATAGAACGAATTTTATCTTTTTCAAGAGCAGTAAGATTGTTAATAAATCCGTTTAGTTTTACTGAGATATGTTTATTCCAGCGTACTGATTTGACTAATGTATTTTCTAATTCCACACGTTCATTTACAAGGTATGCGATTGTCTTTTGAGTAAACCATATTAGTTTTTCGATACGTTCTTGTTCTATATCGCGTTCTGCTAGATTAGAAAGAATAGACTCTGTCACGTCCCCAAGTTGTTGGCTCCCCTCTTGTGAAGGAGAGTATGGGAAGAACTGCGCATTTGGGAAATGGACTTTCATCTTACTCATTAGTTTTTCATTCGTATCCGCACTATTTGTATGTAATACGAAATGAATTTGTAAGTTTGGTACTTGTTCACGTAAATAAAGTAATGTATCAAGTTCTTCACCATGTAACGATGAAGCAGAATTTAATACGTAAATAAGGCTATCTGCGGCTTGTAAGTATTCAAAATATGAGCTGTTTTTATCCACTTGTCCTCGAACAGATGGTGTAACAAGAAATGCAAATTTATTCTTTCTCAAAAATCTACTTGGTAATTTAATTTCTATACATTTGTTCTCAAGTTCTGATTGTTCAGGTGTAGCCATTATTTGATGGAATTCATCAAAGTTCGGTATATTGTGCACATCTAACGCAGTGAATTCTGTTATTTCAGTTTGGCTATCATCTTTAAATAGAATAGGAGTTGTTATAGTTTCAGTTAAGATGTTCTCTCCTAATATTGAATTGACGAATGATAATTTATCATAGTCACTAGTTCCCGAAATTAGTAATTTTGTAACATTTAAATCACATAGTTCATGAACGAGTAACGTAAATTGATGACTTAAATCTACATCATTTTTTTCAGCCCATACAGCAATTGTTTCGAATAAATGAGAAACAGTTTCCATATTCACATTTGTTTCAGCTGTTGAATTAGAGAGTAGGGCTCCCGCACTTTTTACGAGTAATGACTCTAAAGTTGTAGGTGAAACTTCATTCCACGCTAACACTGCAGCAGAGACGAATAGGGCGTCTTTTGCTCTCGTTAAACTAAACCAATTTGTTAATAAGTCAGGTACAAGTCCTTGCATTTCATGCATGAAATGTTCACCAGTAATTAATTCAAAGTACGTATCTTGATAGCGTTCAACAATTTCATGCCAATCGTCATTGTTGTCTGTCTCAATATGTAAGAATAAATGATTGATTGTTTGAATCCAAGGTAGATGTGATTTTTCATTTTGATAGCTGTTCCAAAGAGCGATAACAAGTTCCTTAAATTGGACTTGATCAATTGCATATAAAGCTTTTAAAGATTCATAGAAATATTCTGGTTTGATTTGTTTCGTAAATCCTTGATTCACATAATTAATTAAAGTATCGAACCAGTGTAATGATTTTGTTCGAATTCCTTCTTGAACGGCAAGTTCGATGGCATTATTCCAATCTTCTTGTTTTTCATAGAACGAGCGAGCAATTGAAGTAATATTTGGATAGTCAGGTTGAAATGCAACAGCTTCACTAATCGTTTTAAATGCTAGACCTAAACGATCTTGTTCGATATAAAGAGAAAGAAGTTGTAAGGAAACTTCCATTGTAAGAGTTGTATCTTCCGTTTGGATAGATTGATACATTTCTTCTGCTTTTGGTAAGAATCCTAGTTCAAAATAAGCATCTGCAATATTTTTGGTTGCCCAAAGTGCAAGCTCGTTATTTACTTTCTCCCATTTAAATATCGCTGCTTCAAAGTCTTTATTTTGGTAATAAAATTCACCTTGAGCAAAGCGAATATTAGAAATGTTGGAGAATTCATTTGTAGATTCATTTATATATGCTTCACCGAGTACTTCTGATACTGGAGTAGAAGTTTCTTCTGTTAAAAATGTTTTATAGTAAACCTTTTGGATAAATTGATTTTCAATGGTCATGTTCGTTCCCCCTGTATAATTTAGAAAAATGATGTTGTATGTAAAGGGTGCATGTTCTTTTAATAGGTAGAAGTTGCATTATATCGACCAAACTGTGTTTTTGCTAGGTATATCATTTTTCCTGAGAGTTAAACCGTTGCGAAAAGTAACTTTCCTTTATTGTAACAAAAAAACAAGCATATGAATTTTTATTTTTTAATCATGGTATTTGTGGATAGTAAGATTAGTCCTTCAAGAGGAGATGGATATAAGGAAAGAAGGCGGGAGTCTAGCACATGATTGATGTGTACTAAGAATGAGCGAGGTCACTGATTAATAGTTCAATTTCTGCCTGCTAAAGGAATGGATAGAAGTAGAGTTCATTATAAAAACAATGTATAGTGAATATGTATACCATGTTTGTCTGAAAGATAGAAAGGGCACAATGTGGAATAACGATCGTGTATAGGATGTGTCTTCCGAATGGAACAACATATTGGCGAGTTAATCGCACATTATGGGTATTTTGGAATTATTATAGCTTTAGCTGGCGGGATTGTTGGATTACCGATACCAGACGAGTTTTTATTGACCTTCGTTGGTTATAACGTTTCAAAAGGCGTTATGTCAGGAACTGCTGCGTTTTTAAGTGGGATGGCTGGTGCGATGTTAGGCATTACATTAAGCTACATATTAGGTTTAAAACTTGGACTCCCTGTTTTAAAAAAATATGGACCGAAAATTAGAATTAAAGAACATCACATTGAAAAAACACATATTTTATTTGAAAAATATGGCCCATTTCTTTTAATAGTTGGTTATTTTATCCCAGGAGTACGTCATTTAACAGCGTATTTTGCTGGGATGTCGAATTTAACACTTTGGCGTTTTTGTTTGTACGCTTACGGTGGTGCACTTATTTGGATCAGTGTTTTTATTGGACTTGGCTGGAAGTTAGGAGAGAAGTGGCGTTTCGTTGAGTATAGTTTGCATCATTATGGAATATGGATTTTATCCATTTCAGTAGTTGTTACATGTGTCGTATGGTTTTACATAAAGAAAAAGAAAAACCGCGAGTAGCGGTTTTTTAGCTGAAAGCGATAAATAGTACACCAGCTGTAATAAAGACAACACCAATACCAGTCATAAAGTTTAATTTTTCGCCGAGTATAATCATAGCGAGAATGATAGAAAATACGACGCTTAATTTATCGACAGGAGCTACTTGTGAAACCTTTCCTGTTTTAAGGGCAAGAAAATAAAATAGCCATGACGAAGCACCTGCAACCCCACTTAATGTGATAAAGAGCAGTGCTTTTTTATTTAGAAGTACGTCGCCAATATTTTGAAATTTACCTTGTATAATAATAACGCCTACCATAAATAATGCCATGATAATAGAACGAACCGTCGTAGCAACATTGGCATCGATTCCATCTAAACCGATTTTACCGAAAATAGATACAAGGGCAGCAGCAATTGCTGATAATAGTGCGAATAAGAGCCATGAACTCATAGTAAAATTCCTCCAATCGTACATTATTATACATGAAAATCATTCTCACGTATAAAGTGAATGGGATTTTACCGCCTCGCAAAGAGCTGGATAGATAACGAAATAATCCCCACCTTATATTTTTCATAAGGTGGGGATTATTATACTACTCTGCAATTTCCTCATATAAAAAGTACGTTACATTATAAATATGTTCTACTTCATCGTCTGTCATAAATAATAATTCGTCACGCTCAATCCCTTTTTTCTTTTCGATAAACTCAATCATGTTTTTGCGTTCTTCTCTTTTCATCAATTTTATTTCTCCTCTCAATCTGTTTTAATACAGTTTATTTAAGTTACTGCTATTATATAACAGAATCTTTAGAAAGTTCCACCTATTTTATTGTTTTTTTCAGAAGAACTTTTCGACAAAACAAGCCCACATAAAGGTGGGCTTGTTTCACTTTATAGTCGTAAAAACTCGGGCTCCGTCGTACCGGCACCATCGATGTAATAAATTGTATCGGGGTTGATTTTAATTAGTACATAATTAGGGTCTTCAGGACCGAGTAACCAACGCTTTAAGCTATTATTCCAAAACTTGTTTTTTAATGTGGAGTCTTCCTCGATGGAGGCTAAGCCTTCCACTTCAATATAATCTTCATCTAATTTTTTTCCTTCACGACCAAGTAGAACATGTACATTTGGATTGTTTTTAATATCTGTTATCTTTTTTGATTGTCGATCTGTTGCAACATACAGTACAAAATCTTCGTGGAAAAACATCATAAAGGCGCTATGAGGTTTCTCATTTCGTACTGTAGATAATACACCGGTACGTTGACCTTGAATAATAGTTGCGATTTTTTCTTTTAAGTGCATAATTTTAACCCCTTTTCATAATTTATAATTCTGTCTGTTTCAACAAGGTAATTTAAATATCTTTCATACTGTTTTCTTCAATCCGATTTTTTAAACGCAATTGTGATGAAATCGGACAAGTTAGGAGAAGAATAATAATAATATCGAGGAGAAATACATACGATGGAAGGATGGAAAGCATGTTTAATAAAATATTTCTTATCGTGGCGCTTATAGGTGTACCACTGTCTGTACTTGGGAAAACACTTCATTGGCCTCAAACAATTATGTTTGCTGTGTATTGTATTACGATTATCGCATTAGCGGGTTTTATGGGGAGAGCGACAGAAAGTTTGGCAATTGTATCTGGTCCTAGAATAGGTGGATTATTAAATGCTACTTTCGGTAATGCCGTTGAACTAATCATTTCAATTTTTGCCCTTCAGGCAGGATTAATTGAAGTTGTGTTAGCTTCTTTAACGGGTTCTGTACTTGGAAATTTATTATTAGTAGGAGGGCTATCCTTCTTTGTGGGAGGGCTTAAATATAAGAGACAAAGTTTTAATGTATATGATGCAAGGCATAATTCGGCTTTATTAATCTTTGCTGTAGTAGTAGCATTTGTTATTCCAGAGATTTTTTCAATGAAGATGGACGCTGGAAAGACGTATCAGTTAAGTATAGGTGTCTCGATTATTATGATTATTATGTACCTTGCTGCATTGCTATTTAAGTTAGTTACGCACCGTGGTGTATATCAGCATAAAAGTGATGAAGTCGCTCATGAGGAAGAACCAGAGTGGTCGAAAGGGAAAGCATTACTCATTTTAGCGATAGCAACAATTGCGGTAGCTTATGTGTCAGAGGCGCTCGTGCATACATTTGAGACAGTTGCAAAATCATTTGGTTGGTCAGAATTGTTTATAGGTGTTATTATCGTTGCGATTGTTGGAAATGCAGCAGAACATGCATCTGCAATTATTATGGCGTATAAAAATAAAGTAAATATTGCAGTTGAGATTGCGATAGGTTCTACATTACAAATTGCCATGTTTGTTGCTCCTGTATTAGTACTGCTTTCTATGTTTTTCACGCAAAGGATGCCTTTAGTATTTACAATACCAGAACTTGTTTCTATGATTACAGCTGTTTTCTTAACGATTGCGATTTCAAATGATGGAGATACAAACTGGTTTGAAGGCGGTACTTTATTAGCTGCGTATGTCATTATGGGAATTGGTTTTTATTTATTATGAAAAATAGGCATAACAATTGTGCTCAGAGAAAACAATAAACGAAGTAGTATATATACCTTTATGTAGGAAGGAGCCAGACAGGTGAAACGAGTATACAGCATATGTCTTTCAACTATGGTCTCGTTTATTTTATTATTTCCTAACAGTGGCTTTGCAAAGACAACAGTAGAAACAAAAATGCCTTCATCTGTTTTAAATATTTCTAAAGACAATACGTTTCCAAATGATGCGCAAGATTTACCGCGTTTACAGCCGAGTAAGTTTGCTCAAGAATTATTAAAAACAGCAAATATTAAAATTGAAAATCCGGACTTAATTCGAATGTTTAATGAAACAACAATTTCGAATGCGCCGCTTGCGGTAGGGTACCGAGCAAAGATTTATTTAGGGCAATGGGCTTTACATTATGAATCGATTGATACATCGGTTAATTGGGAATATAAACAAGTAAATCGCAATGTGTACGATAATCGCGGAGGAGATCGCCTATATCCACTACGCTATAAGCAAGAAACACAAAAGACGGTTGAAGGTGATTTAACAGCAGATATGAAAGATGCTGCAGATGTGAAAAAAATGATGCTTCTCAAAGCACTTGAAAAAGTACAATTGCCACTTTCATTTAAAACGACTATTGGTTATGGTACAGGGCATGAGCGTGTGTATAATATTAGTCCGAGTCAACTTGGATATTTATATGCTTATACACCAGCAGTAAATGAAAAAGGGAAAGTAACATTTGGAGAAGTATATCTCGTATTAAAAGGAAATCAAAAAAGGCTTGTTGTAAAAAATATTACTTCTCAAGGAATTGGAGCCGCTATCCCAATTCATGATCATTTATATTTTAAATTCATTTCTTCTTCTCATTCGCAATAAGATAAAAAACGTCAGCTTATAAGCTGACGTTTTTTTATAATGTAATATTTGCTGTTTTTGATAAGAAATCTTCGGTTGGATAGTAGCTGTTTTTTACAAGAACATTCGGTCCAAGACATTTTACTGCTGGACAGTGACAGCTTAATGATTTTGCTGTTTTTGAAGCGCTCCATTTTTCATACGCTTCTTGTAACGTATTTGTTTGAATGTTACCTAGAAGTGGAACATCACCAAAGTCCGTTACAATAATATTTCCATCAAAAATATTTACATTTAAACGAGAACGGCCATCTGGATCGTTACGAACAGTTACATTTTTGCTCTTTTGTAATTTTTTAAATGTGGCAATGTCTCGCTCATCATCGCTACAAGCATAGAAAGGTAAAGTTCCAAATAACATCCATACATTTTCATCGCGAATTTCTAGTAAATGCTCAATTGCATCACGAATTTCAGCTTTTGTTAAAATCTCTAGATTACTCGCGAAGTCACTTGGATACATTGGGTGAACCTCATGACGTTTACATCCCATTTCATCAACGATTTGACGATGAATATGCTCAATGTGTGGTAGAGTTCGTTTATTCAACATCGTTTCGGCTGATACGAGTACACCTGCATCTGATAGAGCTTTACTATTTGTGATCATACGTTCAAATAATTTTGCACGCTGTTCATACGTAGGTTTACGCTCCATCATTGCAAATCCGCCTTCAACGAAGTCGTCAATTGTTCCCCAGTTATGAGATATATGCAATACGTCTAAATAGGGAATAATTTGTTCGTAACGTGCTAAATCTATAGTTAAGTTTGAGTTGATTTGAGTGCGAACACCTCGTTCGTGGGCGTATTTTAAGAGTGGTGTTACATAGTTGTCGACGGATTTTTTTGAAAGCATAGGTTCTCCGCCAGTAATACTTAAAGAACGTAAATGAGGAATCTCATCTAATCGTTTTAATAAAAGATCCATCGGAAGCGGATTCGGGTCTTTCGGCTGTAACGTGTAACCAACAGCGCAATGCTCACAGCGCATATTGCATAACGTCGTCGTTGTAAATTCAACATTTGTTAATAGTAGTTTGCCGTACTCTTCAAGGTCCATATACGCTTCCCATGGATCGTAAGAAGGAGTAATCGGCTTCATTTTTTGTGATATCGTCATATGAAATACTCCTTTGACTATTGAAATAACAATTTGTCCATTCTCTATAATAGAAGAATATGTGCTTTTTATAAAGCGAAACTTTTTAGAGGAAAAAGAGAGAGGGCTTACATTATAGCGAATAACCGTGACAAAATTGATGAAATTACATACCCATTGTAATCATTTTTGCGGTATAATAAAAGCAACTCGAATTAAAAGGAGAGTGCCTTCATGGGAAAAGCAATTCAAGATAAAGATACACAATTAGTATATTTAAAAGAACGTTTAAATATGTTCATTGAAGTAATTGATACAATTGAACCTGAAGAAGTAGAATTAGAAGATGTAGATCGTCTTCTTGCAATGTTAGATGAATTAGAATTAAAATGTGAGCAATTTAAAAAAGACGAATAATATATTAAAAAGGCTGCCAATTCCAATTTGGTAGCCTTTTTCTGTGCGGATAATAGAAGGACGATAGAAAAAGAGGTATAATCAAGTTGTGAAAAATTTCATTTATGCTTGAATAGCTTGAAACAAATAAAAAGCTAAAGAGCATAACAATGAAATTTTCAGCTCATAACGTTTTGGTAGCGTTCACAATTGAGGGGGAAGTAACAATGGAAAAGCTTCAAGAAAGCATGTATCAACTAATTGTTGAAACGTCAACGAACTTACCGAAAGATGTTCGTCGTGCGATTCAACAAGCGAAAGAGCGAGAAAATGCAGGGACTCGTTCTGCGATGGCACTTGGCACAATTACAAATAATATTAAAATGGCTGATGATAACATCTCACCAATTTGCCAAGATACAGGGATGCCAACGTTTAAAATTTATACACCAGTTGGTCTGAATCAATTAAAGTTGAAGGAAGCTATCTATAATGCGCTTGAGCGGGCGACAAAAGATGGTAAACTTCGTCCAAATTCTGTTGATTCTCTTTTTGGAGACAATAGTGGAAATAATTTAGGACCAGGTACACCAGTTATTAAGTTTGAGCAATGGGAAAAAGATTATATTGATGCACGTTTAATCCTAAAAGGTGGTGGCTGTGAGAATAAAAACATTCAGTATAGCTTACCATGTGAATTAGAAGGACTTGGACGAGCTGGCCGTGATTTAGAAGGGATTCGTAAATGCCTTCTTCATGCAGTATATCAAGCACAAGGTCAAGGATGTAGTGCAGGTGTAATTGGTGTTGGTATCGGGGGAGACCGCACATCAGGTTACGAATTAGCAAAAAATCAATTATTCCGTACATTAGATGATGTCAATCCAATTCCAGAGTTACAACAACTTGAAGAGTACGTATTAGAAAATGCGAATAAGCTTGGCATTGGTACGATGGGATTTGGCGGAGAAACAACTTTACTTGGCTGTAAAATTGGCGTGTATAACCGTCTGCCAGCTAGCTTCTACGTATCTGTGGCGTATAATTGCTGGGCATATCGTCGCCTTGGTGTAACAATCCATCCTGAAACAGGTGAAATTATGGATTGGTTATATCAAGAAGGTGACGATACACTGAAGCAAGAAGCACAAGAAAAAACAGAGCAACGTGAGATTGTATTACAAGCGCCAATTACAGAAGAGCAAATTCGTGAACTTCGCGTTGGTGATGTTGTAACAATTAATGGCATGATGTATACAGGTCGTGACGCAATCCATAAGCATTTAATGGATAACGATTGTCCAGTAGATCTAAATGGGCAAATTATTTACCACTGTGGTCCAGTTGTTGTGAAAGATGAAAATGACAATTGGCAAATTAAAGCGGCAGGTCCAACGACAAGTATTCGTGAAGAACCGTACCAAGGCGATATTATGAAGAAATTCGGTATTCGCGCTGTTATTGGAAAAGGCGGTATGGGTGCGAAAACATTAGCGGCTTTAGAAGAACACGGCGGTGTATATTTAAACGCAATCGGTGGTGCAGCGCAATATTATGCTGAATGTATTAAAGAAGTGAAAGATGTTGATTTCTTACAATTTGGTATTCCAGAGGCAATGTGGCATTTACGTATCGATGGATTTAAAGCAGTTGTAACAATGGATTCCCACGGTAATAGCTTACATGCAGATGTTGATAAAACATCACTTGAAAAATTAGCTAGCTTTAAAGAGCCAGTATTTAAGTAAATAAAAAATGCATCTCGAATGATTCGAGATGTATTTTTTTGGTATATATAGAAAAACATGTTCAGCATGAAAGAATGCAAGGCAACAGAAACTACAAGTACGATTATATATGGAAAGGAGACTATTTATGAAATATAAATGGTTATATATCGGTCTCATTTTTTCAATTATGATGGCACTTGTTCCAGTTTCGGCACTAGCTTATACAAATACCCCACATAACTGGGGAATCCCGCGTCCTAAAAATGAAACAGTACCAGATGCAGGAAAGTTATATACAGATTTATTACAAAAAAATGGTGGTTTTTATTTAGGAGATACGAAGAAAAAAGATATTTATTTAACATTTGATAATGGATATGAGAATGGATACACAGGGAAAATCTTAGATGTATTAAAAGAGAAAAAAGTACCAGCAACTTTCTTTGTAACGGGGCATTACATTAAAACACAAAAAGATTTATTGTTAAGAATGAAGGATGAAGGACATATTATTGGAAACCATTCTTGGAGTCATCCTGATTTTACAGCGGTAAATGATGAGAAACTTCGTGAAGAATTAACGAGTGTAACGGAAGAAATTAAAAAAGTAACTGGGCAAAAAGAAGTGAAATATGTACGTCCTCCGCGCGGCGTATTTAGTGAAAGAACGTTAGCTCTTACGAAAGAAATGGGCTATTATAATGTATTTTGGTCACTTGCATTTTTGGATTGGAAAGTAGATCAGCAAAGAGGATGGCAATATGCGCATAATAATGTTATGACGATGATTCATCCAGGATCTATTTTATTACTTCATGCAATATCAAAAGATAATGCAGAAGCACTTGCAAAAATCATTGATGATTTGCGCGAGAAAGGGTATCATTTTAAAAGTCTAGATGACTTAGTAAAAAGCAATCAACCGTAAGCATGTATGCTTGCGGTTTTCTCATGCTATAATGATGTGTAAAAAGGATGGGGAAACGTATGTGGAGCGAACATGTTACGTTAGAGTATCCGTATCATTTTGAAGAAGTATTAAAACGTTTATCTTTTGATCCTCTTAACGTCATTCAATTAGATGAGAAAGTTATTTATGTCCCGCTTTGTATAGACGAGGAACAGATTGTTGTTCGCCTGCAAGGGATTGGTACTGTTCAAAATCCACAGTTTTGGATTTCTAGTCAGACAGGAGATCCAGAGAAAGTCATGAAACGAATGAGGGCCATTTTTCATTGGAATGAACCGTTTCAAGATATACAAAATCATTTTTTAAACACATCATTACGTCCACTATTTGAAACATATGCTTATACTCCAATTATTTTAGAATTTGATTATTTTGCTTGTCTTCTTCGCTGTATCATTCATCAACAAATAAATTTGAAATTTGCTACTGCGTTAACAGAACAGTTTGTGAAACGATATGGAGCAGAGAAGAACGGTGTATTCTTTTTCCCCACTCCAGAAATAGTAGCAAATATTTCAATAGAGGAATTGAGAGAGCAGAAGTTTAGTCAGCGAAAGGCTGAATATATAGTAGGATTAGGTCGAAGCATTGCTAGCGGTACATTAAATTTAGCGAGTATAGAAACCAAGGCGGAAGAAGAGGTTTCAGCACAATTGTTACCAATTAGGGGGATTGGTACATGGACAGTGCAAAATTTTTTAATGTTCGGGCTTGGACGGAAAAATATGTTTCCGAAAGCGGATATTGGGATTCAGCGTGCAGTACAAGGTGTATTTCAATTAGAGGATAAACCTGATGATGCATTTTTAGAAAAAGTGAAACAAGAGTGTGAACCATACTGCAGTTATGCAGCGTTATATTTATGGAAAAGTATAGAGTAGAGGTGTAATAATGATACAAAAGCAACATGAGAGTAAGTTGGAAGTTGGTCAAACGTTTCCTGTGACAATTAAACGTCTTGGGATTAACGGAGAAGGCGTTGGTTATTTTAAGAGACAAGTTGTCTTTATTCCAGGAGCATTACCAGGAGAAGAAGTTGTTGCAGAAACGACGAAAATTCAGCGTGGCTTCGCTGAAGCGAAAGTGAAAAAAGTTCGTAAAGCTTCACCACATCGCGTGAAAGCACCATGTCCGGTATATGAAGAGTGCGGCGGTTGTCAGCTGCAACATTTAGACTATAAAGAACAATTAAATCAAAAACGTGATATCGTTGTACAAGCATTTGAGAAGTATATGAACAACAGTTTGGAAGAGAAAATTCGTCCGACGCTTGGTATGGAAAATCCATGGCATTATCGTAATAAGAGTCAATTGCAAGTGGGACGTAAAGACGAAAAGGTTATTACAGGGCTATATAAACAAAACTCACATCAGTTAATTGATATTGCTCATTGTATGATTCAACATAAAGCAACGAATGAAGCGACAAAAGTTGTAAGACGTATTTTAGAAAAATTAAATGTTTCTATTTACAATGAGAAAAAACAAAAAGGTTTAGTACGTACAATTGTGACACGTACTGCAGTTCAAACAGGGGAAGTACAAGTTACACTGATTACAACAAAAGAAGAGTTGCCAAATAAAGAACAATTTATTACAGAAGTACAAAAACAGATGCCAGCTGTTAAATCAATTATGCAAAATGTAAACTGGCGTAAAACATCTGTTATTTTTGGTGATAAAACATTTAAATTAGCTGGAAAAGAAGTAATTCAAGAAACACTTGGTGATTTATCATTTGAATTATCTGCACGTGCATTCTTCCAGTTGAATCCAGAACAAACGGTTGTATTATATAATGAAGCGAAAAAAGCCGCTGCTTTAACAGGCAATGAGAAAATTGTAGATGCGTATTGTGGTGTTGGTACAATCGGACTTTGGCTTGCAAATGATGCAGCGGAAGTACGTGGTATGGATGTAATTCCAGAAGCAATTGCAGATGCAAGAAAAAATGCGAAGCATCACGGATTTACAAATACGAAATATGAAGCAGGTAAAGCTGAACAATGGTTACCGAAATGGGTAAAAGAAGGATGGCGTCCAGATGTAATTGTTGTCGATCCACCTCGTACAGGTTGCGATGATAAATTACTGGAAACAATTTTAAAAGTGAAGCCGAAACAAGTTGTTTACGTATCTTGTAACCCTTCTTCATTAGCACGTGATGTACAAGCGTTAATGAAGAGCTATGAAGTGGAATATGTACAACCAGTTGATATGTTCCCGCATACAGCTCATGTTGAGAATGTAGTGAAGCTTGTTAGAAAGTAAAGTGTATTTATATTCCCTCACGATATGAGGGAATATTTTCTATGAAGGAGAATGAAATGAACAATTATAAATTAACGATTCAGTACGATGGTGCACGTTTTAAAGGATGGCAACGTCTCGGTAATAACGATAATACGATTCAAGGAAAAATCGAAAGTGTCATTTCTGAAATGGTCGGAAAAGAAATTGAAATTATCGGTTGTAGTAGAACAGACGCTGGTGTACATGCTTTGAATCAAGTTGCTAACTTTCAAAGTGATGAGAAGTTAGTGGAACATAAAGTGAAAAAATATTTAAATCAATATTTACCTAATGATATTAGTATTACGAATGTAGAAGAAGTACATGATCGCTTCCATGCTCGTTACAATTCTAAAGCAAAAACATATCTGTATAAAATTTGGAATGAAGAGCATACGAACCCATTTATGCGTAAATACAGCATGCATGTGAATAAAAAATTAAATGTGAAAAGCATGAAAGAGGCTGCGAAACATTTAGTTGGTTCACATGACTTTACTGCTTTTTCAAACGCGAAATCAAAGAAAAAGTCTATGGTGCGAGAAGTATATACACTTGATGTGATGGAAGAGGCAGGATTTGTACAAATTAGAGTGAGTGGTAACGGATTCCTTCATAACATGGTACGAAAAATTGTTGGAGCATTAATTGAAGTTGGATTAGGACAATTAGATGCAGAAGCAATTCCACACATTTTAGAGGCGAAACAACGCAATCAAATTAATTGTCTTGCTGAGGCGAGTGGTTTGTATTTGGAGAATGTGGAGTTTTAATGGCAAATAAAAAAATCGGGCTAAGTAGCTCGATTTTTTTAGTATTACGAAGATTTTTCGTTTTTTATACGTAGTTTCAAATTCCAAAAAGCAGCAAGCATAATAGCCGCAAAGGAGCCGCTAATTGCTGCGAATAGCTTTGCATAAGGATAGGCATTCATATCAATGAGTAACATCATACATACAATGGTAGGGAAGAAGGCTAAGTATTGTAATAACTTTAATTTGTTATCATTACTCATATATATCGTTCCTTTCTAGTATGTTATATGTTTATTGTAACATATTTTCCCATTTCTAGCACTTGGAGAAACATTCACCTCATATGTGTAAATGCAATTTTTTAATTCGATATTGTAAGTTTTGTCTACTTAACCCTAAAAACTTTGCAGCTTGTGAAATATTACCGTGATACTCTTTCAAAATTTGATTGATGTAGTTCTTTTCCATTTCTTCTATTGTGTGCTTTAACGTTTTTGGCGCATCAGTATCGTTATTAGTTAGGAGAGGTTGCATATTGAATTCTTTTTTTATTCGTTCGCGAAAGCGATTGGGAAGATGAAACGCTGTAATGATATGTTCATCTTCAACTAAATTCATTGAACCTTCAATGACATGTTCCAATTCTCGTACATTTCCAGGCCAATCATATGCATACAGGAATTCTCTTACATGTATATCTAAATCTGTTACGCCGAGTCCAAATTGAATGTTGTACTTTTCGATAAAGTGCTGAACAAGAGCAGGAATATCTTCTTTTCGTTCACGTAAAGGTGGGAGACATAAAGTAACGACGCTTAATCGGTAATATAAGTCTTCCCGCAATCGATTGTGTGTCATAGCTTCAAGTGGGTCTTCATTAATAGTTGCTATAATACGAACATCAATTTCTTTTTCTTGTGTGCCTCCGATTCTTCGTATTGTTTTTTCTTGTATAGCTCGCAGTAACTTCGCTTGAAGTGCTGGACTTAACGAATTAATCTCATCTAATAACAAAGTTCCTCCGTTTGCTTCTTCAAATAAACCAGCTTTATCAATAGCTCCTGTAAATGCACCGCGGTTCGTACCAAATAATAAGCTTTCCATGAGTGTATCAGGTATAGCGGCACAGTTTTGTGAAATAAATGGTTTGCCTGAACGCTGGCTTTTATTATGGATACTTTGTGCAAATAGTTCTTTACCGGTCCCTGTTTCTCCTACGAGAAGTATAGAAGAGGATGTACGAATTACTCTCTTAGCTTCTGTAATGACGGATTGAATAGCGCTAGAATTACCGATTATGTGATCAAAGGTAAACTTATTATTTTGTTTTCGAGAAAAGCTTGTTTTCATTGTTTGTTTGAAATGATTCATCTCTGTTGAAATTTCAATAGCACCTTTAATTTTTCCATTTTCTATTATAGGGAACGTATCGTTAATCGTCGTAATTTCTTGCCCTTTATTGTTAAAATACGTTTGTTTTATATTTTTGTTTGTTTTTCCTAATTTTAATGCTTCTATAAGAGTACTATTTTTATTTTCTTCAAATACGAATACTTCTAAAGGACTTTTATATAGCACATCTGAGCGCTCCATTGATTCAATTTCCATCATTTTGCGGTTATAGATAATCGTCTTACTTTCCTCATTAATAATATGAATCCCGATATCGAGTTCATTGAGTAAAGTTTCATATAGCATATTCATTTCAATGATCTGTTTTAAATTAATTTCTTCTGTACGCATAGATTATCTTCTCCTCATTTCACCCTATGAAGACTGACTTTTTATAATTTTATTAAAATTCTTATAAAACCGCAAAATTTTTTTGCTATTTTCCTTTTAAAACTTCTTAAATGATAGAAAAATTTTGCGGTTATGAAGTATTTTTTGTGAGAAACCTTCATTTTAAATAGGAATTGGAGATTGGTACGCATTTTGCATAAATAATAATTGAAATTTTTAAAGGAGGGATATGCAACGTTTCAGTACCAACTAATAAGAAGGAGGAGTTTATAAGGTGAAGACGGTTATAGAAGGCGTGTATAGTCCTTGTTACGGGAAAGTAGAGAAGTTATTTGTTACGGAAAGTTCTTACGTATATGAGTGGGAGAAATTAGCGTTAATTGAAACGATAGATAAACAGAAAGTAGAAATTAAGGTAGGAATAAGTGGATATATTGAATCATTAGAAGTAGTAGAAGGACAAGCTATCGCTGATCAAAAGTTATTAATAACAATGAGGGATGATCTTTTAATAACAGGTAGTGATTAATAGCATGATATGTATTTGGCACTCTTTAATAATTTATTTTACGATGAAGAATTTTTGAAACGCTTACATTTAATAGGTTTACAAAGTGAAAAGGGGGGGATTTATATGATGAATCAAAACCAAGGATTAAAAAGAGAATTGAAAAGCAGGCACATATTTATGATTGCACTTGGAGGAGTTATTGGTACCGGTCTTTTTTTAGGATCTGGGTATACAATTCATGAAGCTGGTCCTGGAGGAGCGATTGTAGCGTATCTTGTCGGAGGATTTGTTATGTATTTAACGATGCTCTGTCTTGGAGAGTTAGCTGTTGCAATGCCTGACGCAGGATCTTATCAAACGTATGCTACGAAGCACATTTCCCCTGCAGCTGGTTATGTAGTCGGATGGATGTCATGGTTAAACTGGTCAGCTACGATAGGGATTGAACTAATTGCAGTTAGTATTTTAATGAAACGATGGTTTCCAGATGTATCGTCATGGATTTGGTGCGTAGTGTTTGCGGTACTGCTTTTTGCTATCAACGCGTTATCTTCAAGGAGTTTTGCAGAAGTTGAATTTTGGTTTGCAAGTATTAAAGTAATTACAATCATTGCATTTATTATTTTGGGCGGGGCAGCAATGTTTGGTCTCCTAGATATGAAAGGAAATGAACCAGCACCGATGTTCTCTAGCTTTACTGATTATGGTGGATTGTTCCCAAATGGATTATCCGCTATTTTAATTACCATGATTGCAGTTAATTTTTCCTTCCAAGGAACAGAACTAGTCGGTATTGCAGCAGGTGAGAGTGAAAATCCAGAGAAAACGATCCCGAAGGCAATTAATAACACAGTTTGGCGTATACTCGTGTTCTTTGTATTATCTATTTTCATTCTTGCAGGATTATTCCCTTGGCAACAGGCGGGAGTAATAGAAAGTCCATTCGTAGTTGTATTTGATAAAATTGGTATTCCTTATGCAGCCGATATTATCAATTTCGTTATTATTACAGCGGTTCTATCCGTTGCGAATTCAGGATTATATGCAACTTCTCGTATGCTATGGTCTATGTCTAATCAAGGAATGATTAGTCCGATTTTTGGTAAGTTATCTAAAAATGGTGTTCCTATTTATGCATTGATTGTAAGTACAATTGTAGGTTGCCTTTCATTACTATCAGGCATTTATGCGGAAGATACAGTTTATTTATGGCTACTTTCTATTGCCGGGTTCGGAGCGATATTAGTTTGGGCATCTATTGCTCTATCTAACTTATTAGCTAGAAGGTCATATATAAAGCAGGGTGGGGATGTGAAAGAATTGAAATTTAAAACACCACTTTATCCATTCGTACCACTGCTTGCATTAGTATTAAATGTAACAGTAATTGTTGGTATGGCCTTTATTCCAGAACAAAGAATGGCGTTATATTGTGGAATTCCATTTATGATTGTTTGCTTACTGTTTTACCGTGCGACAAGAAATAAGGCACGTAAAGTAGAACATATTGAAAAGACAGATACAACAGAAGTAGAAAGTTTATAATATTGAGTAATTTAGAGACTGTAAAATTGTAAACAGTCTCTTTTTTTGTGAAAATAAAGCTGGAAACATATTATGTATGCAAAGGGGGATTAGCGATGAATCAAGAAGTTTCACAGCTATTAGAACAGATTGATTTACGAAAAGATGAGTTACTAGAGCTTACAAAAACCTTAATTCGTTTTGAAACACCAGCACCACCGGCGAGAAACACAAATGAGGCGCAAGAATTTGTTGCAGAGTTTTTAAGAAAACGAAATTTTAGTGTTGATAAATGGGATGTATATCCGAATGATCCGAACGTTGTTGGGGTGAAAAAAGGGATAGAAAGTGACACACATAAAAATCTTATTATTAATGGACATATGGATGTAGCTGAAGTGACAGCAGATGAGGCGTGGGAAACGAATCCGTTTGAGCCATTTATAAAAGATGGTTGGTTAGTTGGACGTGGTGCGGCAGATATGAAAGGGGGACTGGCTGGGGCACTATTTGCTATTCAGCTATTACAAGAAGCTGGTATTGAATTACCTGGAGATCTAATCTTTCAATCCGTAATTGGGGAAGAAGTGGGAGAAGCAGGTACACTTCAATGCTGCAAAAGAGGGTATGATGCTGATTTTGCAGTCGTAGTGGATACGAGTGATTTACATATGCAAGGACAGGGCGGCGTAATTACTGGATGGATTACTGTGAAAAGCCCGCAAACGTTTCATGATGCAACACGTAGGCAAATGATCCATGCAGGGGGTTGTTTATTCGGAGCGAGCGCGATTGAAAAAATGATGAAAATTGTGCAAAGTTTACAAGAATTAGAGCGTCACTGGGCAGTCATGAAAACATATGAAGGCTATCCATCTGGAACAACAACAATTAATCCAGCTGTTATTGAAGGCGGAAGACATGCAGCATTTATTGCGGATGAGTGCCAGTTATGGATAACAGTACACTTTTATCCGAATGAAACACATGAACAAATAATAAAAGAAATTGAAGAGTATATTGGGAAAGTGGCAGCTGCCGATCCATGGCTAAGTGAAAATCCACCACAATTTAAGTGGGGCGGAGAATCAATGATTGTGGATCGTGGCGAAATTTTCCCTTCTTTAGAAATAGATAGTGAACATGCAGCTGTAAAAACGCTTAGCTCAGTACACGAATCAATTCTTTCTAAAAATGCAATTTTAGATATGTCTGCAACGGTAACGGATGGTGGTTGGTTTAGTGAATTTCATATTCCGGCCGTTATTTACGGACCAGGTACATTAGAGGAAGCTCATTCAATAAATGAGAAAGTAGAAATAGAACAGTTAATTGAATTTACAAAAGTAATAACAGCATTTATATATGAATGGTGTCATACGAAAAAATAGATTAGTATGTTGAAATCGTACAGGTATGTATACTTGTACGATTTTTTAGTGAACTATTTCAGAGTTGGATAGAAACAACTGAAATAGTTCTTTATTTTTCTATGTCTTTCGTTTTAGCGCGATTAATTTCTCTTTTGCTAATTCAACAGCAATTGCATCATCTAAATAACCAATTGGAAAGAGATAGTCGGGAATAATATCTGTCGATAAAATGAAATACAGTAATGCGCCGCCAAGAACTGCACGCTCTTCTTTTGAAATCGTTTCATTGCAAAATTGTTGATACATATCCGTTAATTGTTCAATGAAAGGACCAGCACTATCAATTTGTTCTAACTTGCTTGCAAAACTTTCATGAATACGTTTTTCACCCTCTGTTGTTTGCGCATATCGTTCATAGTTTTCAAGTTCTTGTTTTACGCGGGTTGTTGTGTAGTCGAAATCGAATAAGTTAGAGGATTGCAGCGTTTGCTGAATTGTATCAAGAGATGTGTACATATCCGTCTTTTCTTTATTAATGTGAGGAGAATCCGGATACATTTCATCAAATAACAATTGGGGTGGAACTTGCAGACATTCTGCGAATTTTTGTAGGTGTTTTTGTTTTGGCGGTTGTTTACCATTCATAATTCTTGAGATTGTTGCGGGATCAATATTTGTAAGCATTCCGAGTTGACGCATAGATAAGGCACGTTCTTTTAAAAGTTTTTTTATTAATCTACTAAGCCGCTCATTTGGATTTTCTTTAGGCATAGCGAAGGCACTCCTTTTTATTGTTGAAAAAATGTTGAGTATTTATTACATGTATATGAAACAGACAGGCACAGTTGCTCAACATTTTCATAAGATGCATTGAAAAGTGAGAAAAAGGGGTGGCTATTTATGAGTACGGCAGGTCTATTTTCAATTTTTTTAATTGGGATTGCTTCTAATTTAGATAATGCAGGTGTTGGGATTGCATATGGCATTCGTAAAATTAGAATTTCGTGGTTCAACAATTTTATCATCGCATTTTTTGGTTTTTTATTTACTTTATTAGCTGGATTTTTTGGGAACTGGATTGCGTTATTTATTTCAGAGTTTACAGCAAACTTGATTGGAGCAATCGTTTTAGGGATAATCGGTGTGTTTATTTTGTGCCAGCCTTTCTTGGGGCAAAGAAATACCGTAGGCTCTAAAGATGGTAATGTACTTATGGGGATTTTACGTGATCCAGAAAAAGCAGATTTTGATGGTTCTAAAACAATTAGTTTTTCAGAAGCAATTGTTTTAGGGATTGCGTTGTCTATTAATAATATTGCAGGTGGATTTGATGCTGGAGTAACAAACTTGAACCTTTGGCTTACAGCAACTATTTCTGGGGTGTTTAGTTTTATTTGCATAAGTGGTTTTGCGTATGTAGGAAAACGATATTTAGCAGAATACTTAGGGAAATGGGCTACGGTTATTGCGGGCGTGTTATTAATTCTTATCGGGATAGATCAGTTGTTGTAAGGAGAGTAGAAAACAAGGTTCGAGTATTTCCTTGGAAATACAGCAAGGGATTGCATATATCGACGTACTTTTCTCCATACTAATACGGATTTCTTTTAAGAAAGGGGGATTTGTATGGGACGCGGGAAAGCATTTGATCATAAGAAAAAAGGGCATGATCATCAACCACCTAAAGGTGCGTTCATTCATAAAGATGTAAATGAACATACTTTGGAAGAGGAAGAGCTACCAGTAAATATTGAGGCGTATAAAAATAGTTTAAAAAAACATTAAAAGCACCTACATAGGTGCTTTTTTTAACGTATATCTTCAATTAATTGTTCCGATTCTTCATGCATACTGTACTCACTTAATACTTGGATACAAAGCCACTTTAATTCTTCAATTGTATGTTCAAGTTCTTCAGGAAGCACATGATGAATGTCTTCAAGTCCCATTCCGAAATGAATAAGTTCCAGTACTTGATCATCGATGTTCCGATCCATTAATAGTTCAAGTACTTCTAAATTGAATATGTATCGGTGAGCTTCATCGAGTGAAACGACTTTTAACTTCAAGCTTTCTACAATACTCAATATAAAAAGAAGAATTGTTTTTTCAAGAACAGGTTGTTTTCCCATTTGAAATATTAGTTTCATCTTTCACACCTCCACATATAGCGCTAGGTTGTACTATATTATTCAGGAGGGGGGAGCAAATATGCATGATATAGAGAAACTTTCAGTACGGTTTTTATAAGGAGATTGATGGCTGATAAAGTTGAGATTTTTTATGAAATAAAAAAATCCTGCTAGTATAGCAGGATAACTCTCAATTAAAAAATGCTCCAGCCTTCTTGAGCAGAAAGAAGTTCAAGAATTTTAAAACCAGCGATACTATTTCCGTTTGCATCTAAGGCTGGTCCGAAAATACCAATTCCCATTTCGCCTTTTACGCAGCCGAAAATGCCACCAGCTACACCGCTTTTTGCGGGGATACCAACCCGAATCGCAAATTCACCAGACTCGTTATACATACCGCATGTAACCATAAATGTTTTACAAATCTTTGTAATATGCTTAGGGATAATTTGTTTTTTCTTATATGGATCATATCCATCCATCGCAAAAATTAAACCGATACGTGCTAAATCGATACAGTTTACCTCAACTGCACATTGACGAGTGTATAAATCCATCAGTTCTTCGATGTCACAATCGATAATTCCGTTTTGTTTCATGTAGTAACAAAGTGAACGATTTAAGTAAGCTGTCTCTAATTCTGAATTGGCAACTTTAGAAGAATAATTAATAGTAGGATTATCTGTTATTTCACGTACGAAATGAAGAATGCGCTCCATTTTTTCTTCATTATCTTTTCCTGCTAACATGCTTGTAATAGCTAGTGCTCCTGCATTAATCATTGGATTAAGTGGTTTAGAAGGACTTGTCGTTTCTAACTTAATAATAGAGTTAAATGGATCACCAGTTGGTTCCATTCCAACTTTAGAAAATACATATTCTTCACCACGATCTAAAAGGGCAAGTGCAAGTGTAATTACTTTTGAAATACTTTGAAGAGTGAATAGTGTTTGTGAGTTGCCAGCATGAATGTATTCTGTTTCTTTATGAAAAATGGCAATCCCTAAATCATCTGGATTGGCATTTCCTAGTTCGGGGATATAAGTAGCAAGCTTTCCTTTTTTCGTATATGGTTTTACTTGTTCTAACAACTGTTGTAAGTTGTTTGTTTCAATGCACTGCATAGTACCAACGCTCCTATTTCGAATTAACTAAGTTTACTTTTCCCGATATGCTCGGAAATAAATAATAACATGAAAAAGTGGAATGATAAAACGAAAGTTGCATGTTCTATATTGGGCCGTTCGTTTCGAGTATTCTGTAGTAAAAAAGGAGAATTTTCCTTTTATATAACAGTTTGGAAATAGGAGATTTATCCATAAAAAATTCAAAAATAAAAACTACACATCTATACAACTATATGTTATTATGGTTATGTAAATAGAAAGCGTTTTCTAAGGCGTACTTATAATGATAACGATTTCATAAATTGAATTAGGGGGAATTAAAATGTTGCAGTTTCTACAACGTATTGGTAAAGCGTTAATGCTTCCAATCGCAGTACTACCAGCAGCAGGATTATTGCTTCGTTTAGGGCAACCAGATGTATTTGATATTCCTGTTATGGCACAGGCTGGCGCAGCAGTTTTTGATAATTTAGCACTTATTTTTGCAATTGGTATTGCAATCGGTCTTTCAGTTGATGGTAGTGGTGCAGCAGGTCTTGCAGGTGCAATTGGTTATCTAGTTATGAAAAACAGTATTGATGCACTGAGCAAAGGGTATTCTACTGCTGAATTACAAGATAAATTAGGCAAAGTCCAAGATTTAATAGGTAATAGCGCTAATGTTGATCCATCTAAGCTTGCAGATACAATGACACAAGTATCTAAGGCGGCCGAATTATCGACTAAAGTGGATATGAAAGTTTTAGGTGGCATTATTGTTGGTGTTATAGCAGGACTTCTTTATAATAAATTCCATAAAATTAAACTTCCAGAATGGTTAGGGTTCTTTGCTGGAAAACGTTTCGTTCCGATTGTTACATCGGTAGTAATGCTAATACTAGGAATTTTATTTGCACAAATTTGGCCAACAATTCAAAATGGCATTGATGCATTAGCTCACGGAATTGTTAATTTAGGTGCAATTGGTTCAGGATTGTTTGGTTTATTAAACCGTCTATTAATCCCAATCGGTTTACACCACGTAATGAACACATATTTCTGGTTCGTATTTGGGGACTTTACAAATGCAGCAGGTAATGTTGTGAATGGTGATATTGCTCGTTTCCTTGCGGGTGATAAAACAGCAGGTATGTTCATGACAGGTTTCTTCCCAGTTATGATGTTCGGTTTACCAGCAGCATGTTTCGCAATGATTGCGGCTGCTAAACCAGAAAAACGTAAAATGGTTACAGGTATGTTAGGTGGTCTAGCATTAACTTCATTCTTAACTGGTATTACAGAGCCAATTGAATTCTCATTCATGTTCTTATCACCAGTATTATATGGTATTCACGCTGTATTAACAGGTCTGTCTCTATTCATTACAACAACACTTGGCATTCACGATGGTTTCTCATTTAGTGCTGGGGCAATCGATTACTTCTTAAACTTCGGTATTGCAACAAAACCAGTATTATTAGCAGGTATCGGTTTAATTTACGCAGCAATTTACTTTGTAGTATTCTACTTCTTAATTAAGAAGTTCGATCTAAAAACTCCTGGTCGTGAAGAAGAAGAGGAACTAGCTGAAGGTGAAGAAGCTCCAGTTGCAGGTTCAATTGGTGAAACTTACGTATTAGCTTTAGGTGGAAAAGAAAACTTAACAGTTATTGATAACTGTGCAACACGTCTACGCTTACAAGTGAAAGATGCTGGTCAAGTAAACGAAGCAGCATTAAAACGTGCTGGTGCAAAAGGTGTTATGAAATTAAGTAACACGAGTGTCCAAGTTATCGTAGGTACAAATGTTGAATCTGTTGCCGATGATATGAAAAAACACGTATAAATAATTAGATAAGAGGATATCCAAAAAGATTGATAATATCAGTTTTTTAGAGGATATCCTCTTTTTTTATGTTAAAAATTTAACGGGAATCTTACTTTTGTAAATTTTCTTTTTCTTTTTTATACATATAGGTTGGTAATATGTGCAGTGCGTGATAAAGTAGGGATGACGTCGAATGGAATGTCGAAAATCTATGAAAAAGATTCGGAATGAATCTTGTGTAGTGGAATTAAATTATCGGTAAATAAGGGGAAAAAAGCAATCATGGATCAAGAAAAAAATAATGCGAATGGGAAGTCACGTCGGCCGATTGTATACATAAAAAGAACAATCATTCTCGTCTTACTATTTTCACTTGTATATTTCATGTATACAAAAATTGTTGCGCATAATAAGAAAGAAGAAACTTTAAAAGCAGCGGCAGAACTGAAGAAACAAGAAGAGCTAAAAAAGAAAGAAGAAAAAAAGAAGCAAGAAGCACAAAAACAAAAAGAGCAGGAAGAACAAGTAAAGCAAGTACAAGCTGCAGAACAGCCTGCTGAGGGACCACCTCAAGAAATTAATGAAAACGCTCAATTAGATCAATATTTGCAAAAAACAGGATTTAGCGGGACAGCGGTTATTGTGAAGAACGGAAAGGTTCTTTTGAATAAAGGATATGGTATGGCGAACAAAGAGAAACAAGTACCGAATAATTCAGAGACAACTTTTTATATTGGTTCTATTTCAAAGGCGTTCGTAGCGACTGCTATTATGCAATTAAAGGATCAAAATAAATTAAACGTAGAGGATACGGTTGCAAAGTATATTCCAGATTTCCCTCAAGGTAATGGTATACAGTTAAAACATTTACTAACACATACATCAGGAATTCCAGAGTATGAACAGGGAACAGAGGATATTTCGCATGAAGAATTGATAAAACGAATAGGAAAGCAAAAGCGTATTGGAAGTCCAGGGGAGAAATGGAAATATTCCGATTCGAACTATTCGATACTTGCCTACATCGCTGAGAAGGTAAGTGGACAACCGTTAGAAGAGTATATTAAACAACATATTTTTGCTACTGCTGGTATGAAACATTCTGGTTTTGGTAGAGAGCTAGAACAAACAAGATTTCCATCGACAGGTTATAAAATAGTAAATAATAATATGACAACACCTAATATTCCAAGTATGTCACAACTTTATGGTTGTGGTGATATATATACAAGTGCCCATGATTTATATTTATTTAATGAAGCGCTCTTCTCTGGAAAGTTAATTTCTAAAGAGAGTTATAATCAAATGTTTACAGCCGTGAAAAAGGATTATGGATTTGGTTGGTATGTAGACCCGGGGAGTTATTCGAATCACGGTGTAATGCCAGGCTGGAACTGTTTAAATGGATTTAGTAAAAATGGTAGTGTGTATGTTGTTTTATTATCTAACATTCAAAACAACATTAAATCCTTTGGTAAAGTGAATAATGACATTTATACGATGTTACGAAATATTGAAGTGTAAGAGACTATCTTTTTAGGTAGTCTTTTTTTATGTGATTAGAACATATTGTTTCGTTGAAAAATGTATGTCTTACCTATCACAAAAAAAGCCTGCTCTGTATACATTAAGATGTATGGATATATTTTTATACTTTAAAAATAATAGGAGGAGAAGTGTATGTGTCTGTTCAAAAAATATTGGCATAAATTATCGAGATTGTTTAATAGACAATTAGGTTATTTTTTAGATGACAAGTTACTGCCTGCTGTGGAACGACTTTTGTTTTCGCAAAACTTCGCGAGGTTTATTCAAAGAAACTCCAAGCAAGCTACAGAAGAGTTTATTAAATCAAGTCAATTTCAATCAATTATTTGTAACATTTTAAAAGAATGTAATACATCACCTTTTAAAGAAATTGCAGAGCAGTATTTAGGTAAAAATGTTGAAATTACTGTGACAGTTGGACAGTTAGCAGGTGTAATTGTAGCAGTTGGTGATGATTTTTTAACACTGCAAGAAGGAATAGGAACAGAAATTTTATTACCATTTACAAGTATTATATCAATTAAAGAAGCGTAAGAAAGGAGACTTATATATGTTATTTACTGAAGAATTACGTAACCATGTTGGTGAGCTAGTGCAAGTTGTGACAGCGGTCGAAATTGTTGCGGGTATTTTGTTATCTGTGACAGACGGGGCAGTAAGTGTTCGTACTTCTCCTTCTTATGGACCACCGGAAGATGTAGTTGTACGTATTCCTATCATTTCTTATGTTCGCTTGGAAGGGTAAGCGTGGTACAAGTATGAGGGTATCAGTTATTATTCCGGCGCATAATGAAGCGAGTACTTTATCACAAGTCTTAGTAGAAGTGGAGAAATTGAAACCATATGAAATTATCGTAGTAGATAATGGATCGACAGATGGAACAAAAGAAATAGCCTTACAACATCATTGCCATGTCATTTATTATAAATATTCTCTTGGTAATGATGTTGGACGGGCAATTGGTGCAAGAGAAGCGAAAGGCGACATTGTTTTGTTTTTAGATGGTGACATTGTCATTGATCATAGAGAGCTACAGCGTTTCATAAAGGGAATTCAGCAAGGTCACCAAATTGTTGTGAATAATTTAACATGGTCCGTTTATTTAAAGATGAGACCGCATTATACGACAGTTGGAAAATTTATGTTGAATCGTTATTTGAATAAAAAAGAGCTTGTTGTTGGATCTTTAATCGCAATTCCACATGCAATGAGTAGGGAAGTTATTCAGAAGTTTGGTTGGTGGAATTTAGCGGATCCAGCACTGTTTCAAGCGATGGTGATGTCTAGAGGAGTAGATATTGTCGATATGGCTTCAGTCGATGTCATTCATACAAATAAAGTTCGTCCTGTTCATACTGGTACATCACCCGGTTCTCCTTATCCGAAAGCGACTAGCCGTATTATGGGGGATCATTTACGTGCTTTGCAATACGTAATCGAAATATATGGTAAGCGTGGCGGCTTTTCGGAAGGAAAGAGGGATAGAGAATTTATAGGAAAGTATAAACCAATTTTATTACAAAGAGAAAAAGCAAAATATAGTGCGATTATCCCAGTATCAGAAGAAAAGACGACTATAAGATCTGTTATACAAGAAGTGAAAAAAGCAGGTATAGATGAAATTATAGTTGTTGCGAATGGAGCGGACGTTGAGACAGTTAAACAAGCAAAGCTAGAGAATGTCATTGTTATTGAATTTGAGGAAGCGCTCGGACATAATGTAGCCCGAGCGATAGGAGCTATGCATGCTATGGCCGATATTTGTTTATTTGTCGATGGTGATTTTGTTATTCCAGGGGAAAAACTAATTCCATTTTTACATGCTATCGAAGATGGAAATGATGTGGCATTGAATGATTTACAGTGTTTATTAGATATGTTTCATCCGGCAGACCCAATTAGCATGGGAAAATATTTTGTGAATTTGGTAGCGAAACGACCAGATTTATGGAATAACTCATTAACGGCAGTACCACATGCTATGCATAAAAAGGTAATAGAGAAAATCGGATATGATTCTCTTATCATTCCACCACTAGCTCAAATGAAAGCTATTTTGGAGGGATTTTCTATTACAGCGGTAGACTTTGTAGATGTCATAAAAACAAATCGAGTACGCCCAGAGCAACATGGATTTGTAAATGGGCGTATTCCAGCATTTGATCGTATTTTCGGTGATCAACTTGAGGCGATTGCATATTTATTGCAATCCACAGACGAACGCGGGAGTTTTACAGATGGAGAGCGGAATAGAAATATAATTCAACAATTGAGAAAGGAAGAAGAGAATACAGATGAATGTTAGTAGTACAGTTGCCATTATCGGATTAGGATATGTTGGTCTTCCTTTGGCAGTTCATTTTGCAGAGAGAGGACATACAGTGCTTGGATTAGATAAAGATGCTAGAAAAATAGAATCAATTATACAGGGAGAAAGTTATATTCCAGATGTTTCTTCTAAATCGTTACAAAGTTTATTGACTAGAAAAAAATTAATAGTAAATACACCGGATCAAGGTGTTGCTGATTTTCAAAATAGTGATTACGTTATTGTCACTGTCCCAACTCCAATTAATGAACAAAGAGAACCAGACTTAAGTGCCCTCATTTCAGCTTCGCATTATATACAACAACACCTTCAAAAAGGACAAACCTTCATTTTCGAAAGTTCCACATATCCAGGTACACTCGAGGAAGTTATCATTCCGATTATTTCTCAAACAGGAAAAAAGGTAGGAGAAGATTTCTATATTGGATATTCTCCTGAGAGAATTGATCCAGCTAATAGTCAATATTCAGTTCAAACGATTCCAAAAGTCATTAGTGGACAAACAGAAATGTGTAAACAAAAAGTACAGGCTTTGTATAGCACTATATTTGATGTAGTTGTTCCAGTTAGCTCTCCAAAAGTAGCAGAAATGTGTAAGCTATTTGAAAATATTCAGCGCTTAGTCAATATTTCATTAGTAAATGAGTTAAATACACTATGTGAAAGTTTAGGAATTGATTTTTATGAGGCACTTGAAGCGGCATCTACAAAACCATTTGGATTTACCCCATATTGGCCAGGACCAGGAATAGGGGGACACTGTATTCCGGTAGATCCTTTATATTTCCAGTGGAGAATAAAAAAGAATGGAGCAATGAGTCAATTAATTGAGGCGGCACATGTAATTAATGAGGAAATGCCAGAAAAAATGGTCCGGAAAGTAAAAGGTGTGGTGCAATCACCTGCAACGATTTTAATTGTAGGGATTGCATATAAAAAAGATGTAAATGACTTAAGAGAATCACCGGCGTTGCCAATTATTGAATTGTTAATAAAAGCAGGATATGAGATAGCGTATCACGATCCATATATTTCTTCTGCAAAATTTGGAGATAAGGTGTATCAATCTGTTTCTTTGGATGAACAAGTCGTTAAACAAGCGGATTGTATTTTAATTTTAACAGACCACTCTAATATCGATTGGAAGGTTTTTAAAGGGATAAAGCAAGTCGTAGATACACGTGGAATTATAAAGAAGGTGAGTGTATGAGTAAGAAATGTTTAATCACAGGTGGAGCAGGATTTATTGGATCGCATTTAGCTGAAGAGCTGGTGAAAAGAGGTTATGATGTCACTATCGTTGATAACTTCTATAAAGGGAAAAATAAATATCATAATGAGTTAATGAAAGAAATTCGGGTTATTCCAATAAGTGTTTTAGATAAAAATTCTATTTATGAATTAGTAAATCAACATGATGTAGTGTTTCATTTAGCAGCAATTTTAGGTGTGAAAACGACAATGGAAAAGAGTATAGAGCTTATTGAAACGAATTTTGATGGAACGAGAAACATTTTACAAGCAGCGCTAAAAGGAAAGAAGAAAGTAGTTTTTGCGTCTACTTCAGAAGTATATGGTAAGGCAAAGCCGCCCTTTTCTGAAGAAGGAGATCGATTATACGGTGCAACCTCTAAAATACGTTGGAGTTATGCAATTTGTAAAACGTTAGAAGAAACATTATGTTTAGGATACGCTTTAGAAGGTTTACCTGTAACGATTGTTCGTTATTTTAATATTTATGGTCCAAGAGCGAAAGATGGTCCGTATGCAGGGGTAATCCCACGATTTATCCGCGCAGCACTGCAAGGAGAAGACATTCTCGTATATGGAGATGGAAAGCAGACACGTTGTTTTACGTATGTAAGTGATGCGGTAGAGGCAACGATTCGAGCAATGGATGAGAAGGTAAATGGTGAGATTATTAATATAGGTTCTGAGAATGAAAAGAGTATAAAAGAAGTAGCAGCAGTAATAAAAAAATTAACGAATTCTTCTTCAAAAATTGTTCAAGTTCCTTTCGAAGAGGTATATCCACATGGCTTTGAAGAAATTCCAAATAGAAGACCAGATGTAACGAAATTAAGAGAACTTGTTCAATTTCAAGCAAAAGTAACGTGGGAACAAGGGTTGAAAGAAACTATTAAATGGTTTCGTGAAGAAAACAATGGCTAAGTCACTATCGATTATTATACCTGTATGTAATGAAGTGGATACGATTTCAGACGTTATTCAATCGGCAAAAGGATTAAATCCAGTAGAGATTATTGTAGTAGCAAACGGTTGTAACGATGGTACAGAAGAGGTTGCTGATCGTTTAGGGTGTAAAGTAATCAAGTATACAGAGCTACTGGGGAATGATGTGGGCCGTGCAGTTGGCGCAAAACACGCGATAGGTGATGTATTACTATTTATAGATGGAGATTTTGTTATTCAAACTTCAAAGTTACAATTATTCCTAAATCCAATTTTACATGATCAGGCCGACATCGTTTTAAATAATTTGGATGCATTATTTTTAAAGAAACAAAAACCGCACTCAGTGACAGTGTGGCGCCAAATATTAAATGCAATGTTAGAGAGTGAGGAGTTAAAAATTGACTCTTTATTATCTGTACCTCATGCATTGACGAAAGAAGTTGTTCAAAGCATTGGGTATGAATGTTTTGTTAATCCTATTGTCGCTCATTTACGTCTTGTTCAAAGCAAATGGAGAATTAGTCGACATTGTGCAATTGACGTTATTACACCAAATAAATTTCGGCCGACCGAGCATGCTGCGTATGGCACGGGTCTTTCTCATTCTGAAAAACGGATGATAGGTGACCATATAGAAGCTGTAGCGGAGCGAATAGTAGGTAGCGATGAGCGCGGAGGGTATTATGATGGAAATAGGAAAAGAGATAGTGTCTATCATACTTTAGATTTTGAAGATTTTTATCAAGGATGGGGCGTTACATCGAATTTGTATAAGGGAAAGCAATTATCGGTCATTATTCCTGTACAAGATGAAGAGAAAACAATTGGAAACGTTATAGAAGAACTTCGCAAAATTGAACCTTTTGAAATTATCGTTGTTGTAAATGGTTCGTCTGATCAAACAGCAACGATTGCAAAAGAAAAGGGAGCAACGACAATCGTATATAAAGAAGCACTCGGAAATGATGTGGGGCGCTCACTTGGAACGTATTTCGCAAAAGGAGAAATTGTATTATTTATAGACGGCGATTTTGTTATTCCAGCGAGTGAGTTATATCCTTTTGCGAAAGCTATTGCAGATGGAACAGATGTTGCATTAAATGATCTAAATCATTATTTAGATTTAAGAGTACCGCTTCATCTTGTAACTGCATTTAAATATGCATTAAATTTAGCTTGTGATAGAAAAGATCTAGGCGTAGGCTCTCTTATCGCTGTACCGAATGCATTTAGTCGTAAGTGTTTGAAAGAAATTGGATATAGATCTTTACTGGCACCGTGTGTAGCTCAAGTGAAAGCTATTCTTTCAGGATTTGAAGTTGCATGTGTAAGTCGTGTTGAAGTCGATAAGATGAACCGTATTCGACCCAGTGAACATTTTGCTAAAATAGGTCATCCACCAGCTGTACTTCGAATTATTGGTGATCATATAGAAGGGTTAGAGCAATTAATTGTATTAACAGGTAGTCGTGGTGGATTCCATGATGGAAATAGAAAAAGAGATATTTTATAGGTAACAAAAAAGTGTACAACATATGTACACTTTTTTGTTCTGTTATAAAAACTATAACAGATTAGGAGATAAGAGTATTACAGCTCTACAATGGGTATTGTTTTTATATTACAAAATAGGACTCGTATATAAGAATACCAAAAAAATACAATTAAGGAAAGGGTTAATTTTAAAGACTTTAAAATGAAGTTAACACTATGTATATAGTAGTTTGCTCAACATTTCACAAACATGTCACAACTATTTCGTTCACTTTCGTAAAAAAGTAGTATTCTAAGTGTGTAAGCTGTTATATAAAAAATCTTAGTCCTGTACTAATCAAAAATGGAGGAGATTAGGATGACTCAAGTATTAGAAAATGTTAAAAATGCATGGGAAAACTTTAAAGGTGAAAAATGGAAAGCAGAGATTGATGTTCGCGATTTCATTTTAAATAATGTAAACGTTTACGAGGGAGACGAATCTTTCTTAGCGGGAGCAACTGAAGCAACGAAACAACTTTGGGATCAAGTAATGGATTTAACAACGAAAGAACGTGAAAACGGTGGCGTTCTTGATATGGATACAAAAATTGTTTCTTCTATTACATCACATGAACCAGGATATTTAAATAAAGAGACTGAAAAAGTAGTCGGTTTCCAAACTGATAAACCATTTAAACGTTCTTTACAACCGTATGGTGGTATTCGTATGGCGGAACAAGCTTGTGAATCTTATGGATACGAAATGGATAAAGAGCTTAGTCGTATTTTTAGAGATTGGAGAAAAACTCATAACCAAGGTGTATTTGATGCTTATACACCAGAAATGAGAGCTGCTCGTAAATCAGGTGTTATTACGGGTCTTCCGGATGCATACGGACGTGGACGTATTATCGGTGACTACCGCCGCGTAGCATTATATGGAGTAGATCATTTAATTGAAGCGAAGAAAGCAGATTTAAATTTAACTGGCGGTGTAATGAGTGAAGATACAATGCGTTTACGCGAAGAGTTATCTGAACAAATACGTGCACTTCAAGAGTTAAAACAAATGGCTGCTTCTCATGGCTTTGATATTTCTAAGCCAGCAACAACTGCTCAAGAAGCATTCCAATGGTTATACTTCGCATATCTTGCAGCAATTAAAGAGCAAAACGGAGCTGCAATGAGTCTTGGACGTACTTCTACATTCTTAGATATTTATATTGAAAGAGATTTAGCAAATGGTACTTTAACAGAAGAAGACGTACAAGAAATTGTGGATCACTTCATTATGAAATTACGTCTTGTGAAATTTGCAAGAACACCTGATTATAATGAATTATTCTCTGGTGACCCAACTTGGGTAACTGAGTCTATCGGCGGTATGGCATTAGATGGCCGTCCATTAGTAACAAAGAACTCATTCCGTTTCTTGCATACACTAGATAATTTAGGACCAGCTCCAGAACCAAACTTAACAGTTCTTTGGTCTAAACAATTACCACAGAACTTTAAAAACTACTGTGCGAAAATGTCTATTAAAACATCAGCAATTCAATATGAAAATGATGACATTATGCGTGCTGACTACGGCGATGACTACGGGATTGCTTGTTGTGTATCTGCAATGAGAATCGGTAAACAAATGCAGTTCTTCGGTGCACGTGCAAACTTAGCAAAAGCATTGCTATATGCGATTAACGGTGGTAAAGATGAAAAATCTAAAGCACAAGTTGGTCCTGAGTACGCACCGATTACTTCTGAAGTATTAGATTATGAAGAAGTTATGCATAAGTTTGATATGACAATGGAATGGTTAGCGGGTCTATATTTAAACACATTAAATGTTATTCACTACATGCACGATAAATATAGCTATGAACGTATTGAAATGGCACTTCACGATACAAATGTTCTTCGTACAATGGCAACAGGTATCGCGGGTCTATCTGTAGTAGCAGACTCTTTAAGTGCAATTAAATACGCAAAAGTAAAACCAATTCGCGATGAAAACGGAATTGCAGTTGACTTTGAAATTGAAGGAGATTTCCCTAAATACGGTAACAATGATGACCGTGTAGATGAAATTGCTGTAAATCTTGTGAAAACATTTATGAATAAACTTCGTAAACATAAAACATATAGAAATTCTGTTCATACAATGTCAATCTTAACAATCACATCTAACGTTGTATACGGTAAGAAAACTGGTAACACTCCAGATGGTCGCCGTACTGGAGAACCATTTGCACCAGGTGCGAACCCGATGCATGGACGTGATACAAAAGGTGCGTTAGCTTCATTATTATCTGTAGCTAAATTACCATATGAAGATGCACAAGATGGCATTTCTAATACATTCTCTATTATTCCAAAAGCACTTGGTAAAGAGGATGAAGTACAAGTACGTAACTTAGTATCAATGCTTGATGGTTATGCAGTAAAAGAAGGACATCACTTAAATATTAACGTATTTAACCGTGAAACATTAATGGATGCAATGGAACATCCTGAGAAATATCCACAATTAACAATTCGCGTATCTGGTTACGCTGTAAACTTTATTAAATTAACTCGTGAACAACAAATCGATGTAATTAACCGTACAATGCATGAAAGCATGTAAATGAAAAAAGTGTCCCTCTGCATTTTATAAATAGCAGAGGGAGGCTGTTTCAATAAAGGAGGAAGTAACATGGTAAAAGGAAGAATTCATTCTGTAGAGTCTTGTGGTACTGTTGATGGCCCAGGAATTCGTTATGTCATATTTACACAAGGGTGTTTATTACGTTGTCAATATTGTCATAATGCTGATACGTGGGAGATCGGTAAAGGAAAAGAAATAACAGTCGAAGAAGTAATGCAGGATGTGACATGTTACCTTCCTTTTATTGAAGCTTCCGGAGGCGGTATAACAGTTAGTGGTGGGGAACCATTATTACAACTAGATTTCTTAATTGAATTATTTAAGAAGTGTAAGGAAATTGGAATTCATACAACAATTGACTCTTCGGGTGGTTGTTATTCTGAAGAACCAGAATTCCAAAATAAGCTAGATATTTTAATGGAGTACACAGATTTAGTTTTATTGGATTTGAAACATATTGATTCAAAGAAACATCGTAAATTAACAGGAAAACCAAATGAACATATTTTACAATTTGCTCGTTATTTATCGGATAAAAATAAACCGATTTGGGTACGACACGTATTAGTTCCTGGTATTACTGATAATGAGGAGGATCTACAAAAACTATCTAGTTTTATTCAAAGTCTGTCTAATGTTCAGAAAGTTGAAGTGCTACCATACCATAAGCTTGGTGTATATAAATGGGAGGCACTTGGGCATAAGTATCCACTCGCAAATGTAGAACCGCCTACTGAAAAAAATGTAGAAGAAGCAAGACATATTTTACAAGCAGTCTAATCCAAATGTTGGGTTAGGCTTTTTGCTTTCTTTACAATAAAACCTAGAGTATATATGGAGAAAAGAGTATACTGAAAATAGAATATCCATATTTTTGTAAGGAATAAGTGGAGAAATTTACATAATTGTAAAGGGAAATCAAAATAGTAAAAAGAATTAAGAAGTAAAAGAGTGAGTATCATGGAATAGAGAACATTTGTAAGTTATTGCGAAAGCTCTTATAGGAAAGTATAATGTAAAGATATGAGCACAGATAGGATTAAGGGGTCAATCTTATATGCTTTGCATATCCACGACAGGTACATAGCTGAAAGAGAAATATTAGAGTCTGTTTATGTAATTTTTAAGGAAAATGTTTTTCCTATTGTCGTATATGCAATATGGAGAAACAATAAGCTAGGAGTGGATTTGTTTGATAAAAAACCCCAAGGTTTTAATATTAACTGCACATTACGGAAACGGTCATGTGCAAGTAGCGAAAACATTAGAACAAACATTTCGCCAAAAAGGAATTAAAGATGTAATTGTATGCGATTTGTTCGGAGAATCACATCCGGTTATAACCGATATTACAAAATATTTATATTTAAAAAGTTATACAATAGGAAAAGAATTGTACCGCTTGTTTTATTATGGCGTGGAAAAAATTTATGATAAAAAAATAGCATCTTGGTATGCTAATTTTGGAAGAAAACGTTTGAAATTACTTTTACAAGCGGAGAAACCGGATATTGTTATTAATACGTTTCCGATTATAGCTGTACCAGAATTAAAAAAGCAAACAGGTATTTCAATTCCTGTGTATAACGTATTAACGGATTTCTGTGTGCACAAAATATGGATTCATCGGGAAGTAGATCGTTATTTTGTAGCAACTGATCACGTAAAAAAAGTTATGGTTGATATTGGTGTGCCTGCGGAGCAAATTGTTGAAACTGGAATTCCGATTCGTAGTAGTTTTGAGTTAAAGATCAATTCAGATATTATATATAATAAATATCAGTTATGTAAGAATAAAAAGATTTTACTAATTGTAGCAGGTGCTCATGGAGTATTAGGAAGTGTAAAAGAACTATGCCAATCATTTATGTCAGTACCTGATTTACAAGTAGTTGTTGTTTGTGGGAAAAATGAAGCGTTAAAACAGGATTTGTTAGGGTTACAGGAAAAAAATCCTGATGCATTAAAAGTATTTGGTTATGTAGAAAATATTGATGAACTATTCCGTGTTACTTCTTGTATGATTACAAAGCCAGGCGGTATTACGTTAAGTGAAGCGGCAGCATTGCAAGTACCTGTCATTTTATATAAGCCTGTTCCAGGACAAGAAAATGAAAATGCGATGTACTTTGAAAGAAAAGGGGCTGCAGTTGTCATTCGTGATGATAGTGAGGTTTTTGCAAAAACAGAGGCGTTATTACAAGATGATATGAGGCTTCTTCAAATGAAAGAAGCGATGAAAAGCATTTATCGTCCAGAGCCAGCTGATCATATTGTGGATACAATTTTGGCAGAAAACCATGTAGAACCGAATCATATACCTATTAAATCACCTGCTCTTGCACAATCATTTACTTAATATGAAACCCTCTTTTGTATGTTTAAAGAGGGTTCTTTATTATTTTCGAAGATAAAGACTTATCCACATGAAGAGTGCGCTTTCATTAAACAGTAAAGTCGGAATATTAACAACTATATCCACATTATCCACAATTTTTAGAAAAATATCCACAATTCTAACATTTGATGTGCGTTACGATATATAAACTGGTGAAAGGTTTGCCTAATTTATTCACAATTCTATAAATTATGTGGATAACGTTATCCACATAAAAAAGGTTCCTTATTTATAAGGAACCTTTTTCCTACTCTATCACGTAGAAAAAATATGTAATGAGAATGAATAATTAGGGGGGAGAACTTCTAATTATTCATTCTCACTTTAAATACTTTTCGAGCGATAACCCGCTGCGCGATCTGCTTTACGAAATTCTCGTTGGTAGAGAACTTCTTGTGTACTAGATAATGCGTTTTTTGCTTTATCACGTTTCTTTTTATCCATTACAAATCACCTCGTGTCCTAAAGTCACTATTTATCGTTTCCAAAGACATGGGGTGATATACGTATATATCAAAATGTTAATGGTTAATTATTATTTCTGAAAATTTAGATTATGCTTCTTTTAAGTGATGAGAATCTTGGAACGTTGTATCTCGCATTGTAGCAAGTGTATATTGATCTTTTGGAATTTCATATAAGTTATATACTTCTTCATTTGCGTTAATTTCATCATAAACGGCCTTTCTTGTTTCGTTTGCTAGGTTTACATATTGTAATTTTTCTGCAGCTTTAATAGAACGAATATTTATTTTGCGAATACGCATAAAGATCGTTTCAATATCTAACTCGTAGAAAAGTTCGCTAAAAAATGAATCTTTTGCCAATTTATTGTAGCCTTTTCCGTGATAAGGTTTGCCAAGCCATGTTCCAAGGAATCCGGCTTTTTCTTGCACATCAAATAAAGTAATTGTTCCGATAGGGTTACCCCATTCATCTAAAATTGTGCGTGAAATTAATTCCCCACGCTCTTCAGCTTCAATCGTTTGTTTCGTTAAAAATAAATATTCCTCATAAGAATAAGCCTTTTGACGCACAAAAGGGAAGACAGCTGGATCCACCATTAACTCGTATAGAACGTGGCTGTCGTGTAAGTCGCGTTTTTTCAACATACTAACTCCTCCTCACACGAGGGTAGCATGACGAAAAAACACCCCACCCTCGAAATTTTTATATCAATCTTTAAAAAATTTCGGGGTGGGAATCGAACCCACTAGAACCAGTTTCTAACGCTGGTGGCGCACCATTTGCCTTCCCCATTCATCAATTTGAAAATGATAATCACGACACAAATTGATTATGGTTTCATTCAGTTTATAATCGTATAATACTTTATCTAGTCAAAAAAATAAACTAGTTTTTTTTATTTTTTTTGTAAATTATTTTTCCATCAATCATAGTTAGTACAGGCTTGGCTAAATAATGGAAAGGATGATGGGTCCAGAGCACAAGATCAGCGTCTTTTCCAGCCTCAATGCTTCCAATTCTATCCTCTAAACGTAAATTTCGCGCTGGAAATATAGTGATTCCTTCTAGTGCAGTTTTTTCGTCTAACCCTTCCCTTACTGCGACAGCAGCACAAACATTTAAATATTGAATGGGTGTATAGGGGTGATCTGTTGTGATGGAAACTTCCACTCCATTTTTTGATAATATATGGTAAGTATCCCATGTTTTATTTTTTAGTTCGATTTTAGAACGGCGTGTAAGCGTGGGGCCAACTGAAACCTTCAAATTGTGTTTTGAAAGTTCTTCAACAATAAAGTGTCCTTCTGTACAATGTTCAATACGTAAATCAAGATTGAACTCTGTTGCAAAGCGTAGAGCGGAACTAATATCATCTGCTCGGTGAGCGTGGATACGTACGGGTATTTCACGGCGTAATGCTTTTAAAATAGGAAGCATTCGAAAATCTGCTTCATGCCCGTAGTGCTGTGCTTCATAAAATGATTCCCGAAGTAATCCCATAATTCCCATACGCGTAATGGACTCTTTTGTGCCATTACTATGGACTTTTTTAGGATTTTCGCCAAAGGCAATCTTTAAGCCAGCAGGTTCTTGAATGATCATATGATCAATACAAGTTCCGGCTGTTTTTATTACACAAGTCGTACCACCGATAATGTTTTGACTTCCTGGCATAACGTGAACAGTTGTAATTCCATTTTGTACCGCATCTTGAAATGCAATATCCAAAGGGTGGATTCCGTCTAAAGAACGAATATGGGGTGTTGAAACTTCAGACGTTTCATTTGCATCATTGCCAGCCCAACCAGTACCTTCATCATAGAGACCAAGATGGGTATGGACATCAATAAATCCAGGTAAGAGATGAAGAGCACGTGCGTCTATAACTGTCATATCTTGAGTAGGTTGAATGGAAGGCTTGACCTCAGCAATTTTTTCTCCTATAACGAGTACATCCCCTTGAAATTTTTGGGATGTAATAGGATAGACAATGGCTTGTTTGAGCAATATTTTCATAGGTACCTCATTTCTGTTACTTTATAATGTTAATGGAATGTAAGGGAAAGTAACTGAAAGATTATTTGTGTAATAATGCTCCGGATGCTAGAAAATAAAAGTTTTGAAAGGGCCCTCTGTAAAACTGTGTTTTAGAAGTACTACATTGTATGCGAAAGTATATTTTGTAATGCATGGTCTATTGACGGAAATGTGTATTGATACCCATACTCAATTGCTTTACTAGGTAATACATGTTGCCCTTCTAGTACAAGTATGCTCATCTCACCTAATAAAGCATGAAGCATAAATGAAGGGACAGGTAACCAATGAGGTTTTTTTATTATAGTTGCAATGATTTCTCCAAATTCCTTCATTCTTATAGGATCAGGAGCTGTAATGTTAAGAGGTCCATCAATTTCTTCTTTGTGTATGATGAAATCAATCATGGAAGCGACATCGTCTATATGAATCCATGATAACCATTGATTTCCAGATCCAACTGTACCTCCGATATAGAATTGATAGGGAAGTAGCATTTTTGGAAGGGCTCCTCCGTCTGGACCTAATACGACTCCGAATCTTGCATAGATTGTCCGTATTCCGAGAGCACGTGCTTTAGATGCTTCTTGTTCCCATGAATATACTGTATTTGCTAAAAAGTCATTTCCAGGAGTCACATGCTGTTCTGTAAAAGACTCGGTTTCAGACGTTCCATAGTATCCAATTGCACTTGCGTTAATAAATGTGTGTGGTTTTGTAGGGAGTGCCTGCAATTGTTTAATGAGTCCTTTTGTTGTTTGAATTCTACTGTTTAAAATGACTTTCTTTTGTTTCTTTGTCCATCTACTATTAATAGACTCTCCAGCTAGATTAATAACTACATCAATAGAAGAGAGGGGGAAGGTTTGTAAATCTGGTGTCCATTGTACATACTGAAGGTTAGGATCGGAAGTTTCAGCAGTTTTTTTTCGTGAGAGAATGTAAACAGTATATCCTTTTTGAATAAAAAAGGTAGAAAGGTATTTACCTATAAAGCCGGTACCACCAGAAATTGCGATTTTCACAATTATTTCCTCCTCATTATATATATTCTTGAAAAGCAAAAACGTTCCTTGACTATGTTAAAATAATAGAGAGGTGAGAGTATGGCTGTCATTACAAAAATAGAAGTGCAAAAACGATCGAAAGAACGGTTTAATATTTATATCGATAAAGGTCAAGGTGAAGAATACGGATTTAGTGTCAATGAAGTAATCTTAATAAAACATGGATTACAAAAAGGCTTAGAAATTGATGAAATAGCGTTAGGAAATATTTTGTACAATGAAGAGGTACAAAAAGCATATTTACAAGCAATCTCCTATTTATCCTATCAAATGAGAACGAAACTAGAAATAGAAGATTTTTTACGAAAAAAAGAAGTTGGACAAGCCATCATCTCTGAGGTCGTTTCGAAATTATTACATGACCGATATATTAATGATAAAGAGTATGCTATTTTATATACGAGAACGCAAAGTAATGTGAATCGAAAAGGTCCAACGGTTATTAAAAGAGAGTTGTTAAATAAAGGTGTTCAGGATTTAATTATTACGCATAGTTTACAAGAATATCCGAAGGAAAAGCAAATTGAGAATGCTTTAATTCTTATAGAAAAGAAGAAGAAATCTTATCAAAAGCATTCCTTTTTACAAATGAAGCTAAAGTTAGACGAAATGCTGGTTCGTAAAGGATATTCTAGAGATGTGATTCAAATTTGTTTAGAAGAATTGAAAGACGAAAAAGATGACGAAAAGCAACGAGAAGCGTTACACTATCATGGGAATAAATACTATGAAAAATATAAGAAGTATGATGGATGGACATTTGAAAATAAGATGAAACAAGCGTTATATCGCAAAGGATTCTCTATCGATGAGATAGAGATATTTTTGCAAATGAAACGCGAAGAGGGATGAGGGAATAAAATGAATATGCCAAAACGCTACAGTGAAATGACACCATATGAGCTAAGGGAAGAAATTGGGGTTTTGAAAGAGCAAGCAATAAAAGCTGAGCAACTTGGAATTGTAAATGAGTTCGATGTATTAATGCGAAAGATAGCAATGGCTCGCGCTTATATGACTGACATAAACAAATTCCATATTGGTGAAACGTATGAATTAGTAGAAGAACCTGGTATATTATTTGAAATTACGTATTTCAATGGGGTATTTGCTTGGGGACATAAGCAAAATGATAATGAAGAGATCGGAATACCGATTTCTTTATTACAAGAAAAATGAAAACCAGAGAGCGAATATCTCTCTGGTTTTCATCTTTGGTAGGCGTTACAGGAGATAGGAGATTCTAAAATTGGCGTTTTTTACATTCATTCGCCAAGATAATGAGAGACTGGGTTTGTTGCGTCTGTCCGTTAACTTGCGCTTTTGCATGTTTCGGACGAGTCCACGTATGGTTAAATAATTCAGAACGACTATCTAAGCGATCACGGTAGCTCATCTTTATCACCTCGTGTAGGAAGTTGAATTACTTTGTACTACTCTTCCTGCTGATTTGCAGCACGCATACGTTCTTGTGGGTGCGTGTTAATTGTGCCGTTAGGTCGCTTCGAAGCGAAGCGTGATTTCGCTTTCGGTTGACCGTCGATTTTGCTGTTGTTTTTTGACTCAGACCAAAATTCGGCTTGTTTACCCATTGCGAACGCCCTCCTCATCATCAGTTGATACCTCTTGAAGAAGTATCAATTATAGAATGTGCAAAATAGAAGAAACTATCCTTTAGAAATGAAGGGATAATTAGGTAAAGGAGATTAGAACATGAATGATATTTATGAAGCATTAACGAAAGAACTATTAGACAAAAATGACAAACTTTCTTACGCGCAAGCTCGTGCGTGGGTTGAATTACTGTGGGAAGATTTTCAAACAACTTATGCAAAATCAGGTCGTTATCAAGGAGAAGAAATGACTGAACAAGTGGTGCGATCATGGATTAATAATCATGGAGGACGCCTTCATGAAATGCGTACAAATAATCCGAAATATAGCCATCTAATCAATCAAGAAGATCATTTGAAACATTAAAAAAAGCGACTGAAGTCGCTTTTTTTAATGTGGAAGTAACTCCAGTTTTTTTCGAAGTTTTTCTTCACTAAAAATCCATCCTGTATAGGAACTAATAATATTTAAATTATGATCGAGTTGAACGATTGCAACGAATGGATAATAGTCTTTACTGCGATATCGCAAATCAATGAATCGAACTTCATAATAATGATCATAATCGAAAATGTCCCAGCGATATACAGGGGAGAAAGATAAAAATGCTGAGATGTTTTCATCTTGTTTAGCTGCGCGCATAATAGCATTATCTGGGAACGGTACCCGATCAAACTTATCATATACCATGATGTTACCACGATGCCATCTAGCAACGTAGTAATAATTGGTTGTAACGATTGCTAAATGATAATGATAAAATCGATAAGAAGGAGAAATAATTATCTTCTCAACATGTTTGAAACGTTTTTGTACAACGCTTCTTATATTTCTATGCATCATAATCCGTCCGATGTAGTAAACAATCATTAATATATACGCTGCTAAGGCAGTATATCCTTTATGGGAACCTACGAGCATACAAGCAATTGCGAGTATATGGATAAAGAAAATGACGGTATCAAATGTATTAATGATGCCGAGCGCTACCCATTTTTTTGTGAAGGGCCGTAATGCTTGTGTACCGTAGGCATTAAAAATATCTACAAAGACATGAAGAAAGACGGCAATAAAGGACCAAAGTAGTAGATGCAAATATGGAGCGTCTGAAAAGAAGGCGAAAGAGATGCCACTTATAAGGAATGACCAAAGAATCACTGCAGGAATGGAATGAGTAATCCCGCGATGATTTCTTATATATTTAGCGTTATTACGCAATTTTAAAACTGTATCGATATCAGGAATATTAGAACCAGCAATTGTAGCGAGCATAACTGCTTGTGGCCCAATATCACTTTGTGCTATGGCTGGATCTAACGTGGCCAAGCTGCCTAGAGTAACGCCCATAACAAGGTGAGTGGCTGTGTCCATAGAAATCCACCTCCGTTTTTTATTAATGTAACTCTTTTTATTCGATACCTCAAGTCCTTTGCCTTCTATTTCCTATGTCATCTTACTTAAATTTTTTCCTAAAATCTTTATAATAGTACTTATATGCAAAAAAATGAGGGGGATCAAGTTTGACACTTGAAATATTAAATAATTTTAACATAGAGCAGTTTCAAAATGATTTAATTGGTTGGTTTGAAAAAGAGCAACGCGACTTACCGTGGCGTAAAAATAAAGATCCATACCGTGTTTGGGTTTCGGAAATTATGTTGCAGCAAACTAGAGTGGAAGCTGTAAAACCATATTACGCGAATTTTATGGGGAAGTTTCCTACTCTAGAAGCTTTGGCAAATGCTGATGATGAAGAAGTGTTAAAAGCATGGGAAGGTTTAGGCTATTATTCTAGAGCGCGAAATTTACATGCAGCCGTAAAAGAAGTAAAAGAAGTATATGGCGGGATTGTGCCAAGTGATATAAAGAAGATTGAGAAATTAAAGGGAGTCGGTCCCTATACAAAAGGTGCTATTTTAAGTATCGCATATGGTATACCAGAGCCGGCAGTTGACGGAAATGTTATGCGTGTATTATCTCGCATTTTATCAGTATGGGATGACATTGCAAAACCAAAAACGAGAAAAGTGTTTGAAGAGATTGTGCGTGAAATTATTTCGGCTGAAAATCCATCTTATTTTAATCAAGGTTTGATGGAATTAGGAGCACTGATTTGTATTCCTAAAAATCCAGCATGCTTACTTTGTCCTGTACGTGAGCATTGCAGGGGATATGCTGAAGGTGTTCAAAAGGAATTACCAGTAAAAAGTAAAGCGAAAGCCCCTACGATGGTACCGATCGTTGCAGGAGTACTTCAAACTGAAGATGGTCGTTACGTCATTAATAAACGTCCAAGTACCGGTTTATTAGCTAACATGTGGGAGTTTCCGAATATTGAACTTGGCGAAGGGATTCGAAGTCAGAAAGAACAGCTTACAGATTATATGAAAGAAAAATTTGAGCTCTCGATTTCTATTGATGAATACGCAATGAATGTACAACATACATTTACACATCGCACATGGGATATATTCGTATTTTACGGAAAAGTAACTGGTGATATCGTTGAAACAGATACATTGAAATTTGTATCGAAAGAAGCATTTGAGCAGTTACCTTTCTCTAAATCTCATCGTACGATTTATGAGAATTGTGTTGAGAAAATTACAATGCAATAAAGTGAAACTTTAATCAGTGGGGGTTTTCTTTATCCCCCACTGATTATCAGCCCTCACCAATCGGACTTTTATGGGCAGCCCGACCCCCACCTCACTTCTTTGCTTTCGCTGCATTTTGAGGTGGGGGTCTTACTGCCCATTAAAGCGGGATAAACAAAAAAGTGTTCCCTAGATTGGGAACACTTTTTTAATCGTAAGAAATTTTTGTCCCATGAGTCCAACTAGCATCACCTTCTTGTAAGCCGCCTCTTGATTCAATTTCTATTACAATTTCTTTGTAGATACTTTGACCTTCTGCATTTAAATACGGCAGAATCTGTTGTAATGAATGATGAAAATAAGCCAATTCATCTTCTTTCCACTCACTTTTTGAAACCATCGTTAGTTCAGTCATATCGCGTCCTACATACATATTCCCACCTCCATTTTCTATAGTTTGAATGAGTAACAAGAGATATATGCGGAATTTTTTCAAAAGAAAATTACGGATAGCTTCTAGTTGAATTGGTTACATTATTGATTGTGGAGGTGAGAAAGATGAGTAAAAAACAACAAGGTTATAACAAGGCAACTTCTGGTGCTAGCATTCAAAGTACAAATGCTAGTTATGGTACAGAGTTTTCAACTGAAACAGATGTGCAAGCAGTAAAACAAGCAAACGCACAATCAGAAGCGAAGAAAGCACAAGCTTCTGGTGCACAAAGTGCAAACGCTAGTTATGGTACTGAATTTGCAACTGAAACAGACGTGCATGCTGTGAAAAAACAAAATGCACAATCAGCTGCAAAACAATCACAATCTTCTAGTTCAAATCAGTAATGAAAGAAAAACACTTCTCTAATTCGAGAGAAGTGTTTTCTTTGTGCTTTGGTCATGGGAATGAAAATAAAACGAACGACATAACTTCTAATAAGTCAACAAATGTAGTCAAAGGAGAAGGAAGTTAAAGATTAGAAATATGTAATGAGGAATAATAAATGATAAATAAGTCCAAAAGGGGGTAAGTAATGAACGATTTTGATAAGTTGGTAGGAGAGCAATTGGAAACGATGGATGAGTTGTTGAAGTTACAAGCTCACCTAGAGAAGTATCAGCAAATTGAAATGAGCGAAAAGGATACGTGCGATAAAAAGGAATTACATTTTATCCGCCAAGAAATATATAGAACAGAATTAGCGCTCAAGCTATTACATGAGAAATTTGAAGAGCAAACAAATAGTGTGATTCAATCTTTTGAAACTGAAAAAATGATTTCAAATTTAGGATAAGGTATATTGTTGCCTTTAGGTGAAAGGTCCTTCTGTACATGGAAATGAGGAAGGACTTTTTTTATTCTCATTTCTTCCTTTATAAAATGTTAAGTGAAGATCCTTGTTTCTTAATAGGATTAAGGATATCGTATTCAGTGTAAAATATAGAGTCTTATCGCTTTAGTTTTAAAATTTCGACAAAAAAGTTATAATAGAAAAAAAGTGAATGCAGTTCAAAGGGCATTTGCAGTTGAAGGAAGGGAGCATATATGGGATTTCCCAAAGAAGGAGAAAAAGTACAAATACATAGTTATAAACATAATGGCTCCATTCATAGAATGTGGGAAGAGACAACGATTTTAAAAGGGACACAAAGTCTTGTGATCGGAGCAAATGATCGTACAGTAGTGACAGAATCAGATGGCCGAACATGGATTACTCGTGAACCAGCAATTTGTTATTTTCATGCAAACTATTGGTTTAATGTAATTGGAATGTTAAGGGAAGAGGGCGTATATTATTATTGTAATTTAAGCTCACCTTTTGCATATGATTCTGAAGCGTTAAAGTATATTGATTATGATTTAGATATTAAAGTGTATCCAGATATGACATATACACTTTTAGATGAAGATGAATATGAAAAACATAGTCAAATTATGCAATATCCACCTGTAATTGATACGATTTTAAAACGAAATGTAGCACAACTAACACAATGGATTCATCAAAGAAAAGGGCCATTCGCACCAGACTTTGTAGATATGTGGTATGAGAGATATTTAATGTACAGAAATTAAAACAAACCTGCAGGGGATTTCCCCGCAGGTTTGTCCTATTAGAGGGGGGATTATGTGCAAGGTATAAAAAGATATTTGCAATTTGTTAAACCATATCGATGGCTTATTGCTATTACGATTATGATTGGTCTAGTTAAATTCGGCATCCCGCTCATTATGCCGTGGTTATTAAAGTATATTATTGATGATGTCATTCAGGGCGGAGGGTCACTTCAAGATAAGACGTCCCAACTAGTAACAGCGATTGGGATTGCTTTTTTTATTTTTGCAGTGTTAAGACCACCGATTGAATATTATCGTCAATATTTTGCACAGCGTATCGCAAATACAATACTATATGATTTGCGAAAACATATTTTTGGTCATTTACAAAAGTTGAGTTTACGTTATTATTCGAATACAAAAACAGGGGAGATTATTTCGCGCGTCATTCATGATGTAGAACAAACGAAGGATTTTGTAATTACTGGTTTGATGAATGTTTGGTTAGACACGGCAACAATTGCTATCGCTATCATTGTTATGTTTTCTATGAATATAAAATTGACATTTGTTGCGCTATTAATTTTACCTATTTATGTAGTGGCAGTGAAATATTTTTTCGGGCGTCTTCGAAAATTGACGAAAGAGCGTTCACAAGCGTTAGCAACGATGCAAGGGTATTTACATGAACGTATTCAAGGGATGCAAGTGACACGTAGCTTTGCATTAGAAGAGTATGAAGGGAAGCAATTTGAAAAAAGAAATAATGAATTTTTGACGAAAGCGTTAACACATACGAGTTGGACGGCGAGAACATTTTCGGCAGTAAATACGTTAACAGATTTAGGGCCGTTACTCGTGATCGGTTTTGCGGCGTATGAAGTGATTCAGGGGCAGTTAACCTTAGGAACTATGGTTGCCTTTGTTGGATATATGGATAGTTTGTATAGTCCACTTCGCCGCCTTGTTAATTCCTCTACGACATTAACACAGTCTTTTGCATCGATGGATCGGGTGTTTGAACTGTTAGACGAAAAATACGATATTGTGAATGTACAAGGTGCGGTACAAACGAAAAAATTAAATGGTGAAGTGATATTTGATAATGTATCTTTTCGTTACAACTCGGATGAAAAAGAGGTATTACATAACCTTTCGTTAACTATATTGCCAGGAGAGAAGGTAGCACTTGTAGGAGCGAGTGGGGGAGGGAAGTCATCTCTTGCTAGTTTAATCCCGCGTTTCTATGATGTCTCTTCAGGCACAGTTTATGTAGATGGGATAGATGTTAGAAAGTATGATATGAGAAATTTACGTAGTCATATTGGAATTGTACTGCAAGATAATTTGTTATTTAGCGATACAATCGGGGCAAATATTTTATATGGGAATCCGAAAGCTACAGAGGAAGAAGTAATTGCAGCTGCCAAAGCTGCGCAAATTCATGATTTTATTATTGAGTTACCTGATGGTTATGATACTGTCGTCGGGGAACGCGGTGTGAAGTTATCTGGTGGGCAAAGGCAACGTGTAGCGATTGCACGCGTGTTTTTAAAGAATCCATCGTTACTTATATTAGATGAAGCGACTTCCGCTTTGGATCTAGAAAATGAACGATATATTCAAGAGGCGCTTCAAACGTTAGCTGCTGATCGAACGACGATCATAATTGCACATCGATTGGCGACGATTACGCATGTGGATACGATTATTTACATTGAAGATGGTGAAATTAAAGAAACAGGATCTCATGAAGAATTAATGAAAAAAAGAGGATATTACCACAATTTATATCAACTTCAACATATAACAGAAACAGCTCCTTTAGCGTAAAAGGAGCTGTTTTTTATTCGTCTTCTTTTTTATCATCGATTTTGAGTTCTGCTTCTGGTTTATGGTATGTGTAGAAGCTATCCACAAGTAAATCTAAATGCTCTACTTCTTCACTATAGTTAATAATAGCAGAAATAAGAGGGAAGAGATGTAGCCATGTTTTATATGCCTCTTCATCATCCTTGTTTTGATATTCCATAAAGATATCAATTAATTCCTGTTTACCTGTTTCAACTTCATCAAGCATTTCAACAGATTGTTGTTTTTTTGCTTTACCAATAAATTTTAATAAAACTTGTTCATGATAATGTGTTAATGAATCAAGTTCGTTCTGAATAGATTCCTGGAATTCTTCTGGCATATAGCGCAGTTCGTTTTCAGTACGATGTAATGATTTTAACGTACTTAAAGCACGACTTGTTGTCGCTAACATTTGTCTGAATAAAACAAGCTTACGAATTTTTGCGAACTTTACTTTTTTCGTATAGCTTCTTTCTTCTTTATACAGCAAATAGTAATGGTTTAGTTTGATCATTTTTTCTTTCATACGATCAATATCAGTTTTTAATGTTGTAAAATCAGAAGCTTGCCTGCTATTCATTCGAATCCATTTTACAATTTCTTCTGTATTATCAACGATGCGATGATATAACTTTGTTTCGTATTTTGGCGGCATAAACACTAAATTTACAAGTGAAGCCGCAATAATTCCAACCATAATCGTCGCAAATCGAAGTAAGGCAAAACTAAAGAAATCTTCACCTTGATACTCCATAATAGCGATAACTGTTACTAAAGCAATTGATATTGTGTTTTCTAATCGTAATTGCAATGTAAGAGCAATTACTAATATACATGTTAATCCAATAATAAAAGGATTATGTCCAAAAGCAGTAGCGAATGCGATAGCGAATACCGCACCAATGACGTTTGCTTGAATTTGTTCAAGTGCAGTTAAATACGAACGGTATACAGACGGTTGAACAGCGAAGATAGCTGAGATTCCCGCAAATACTGGACTCGGTAAGTTAAGTAAAATACAAGCAAATAAAGCTAATGTGATGGCAATACCCGTTTTTAAAATGCGAGCACCAAGTTTCATACCCTTAATAAGATCCTTTCTCTTGTCATAATGAATGTACAACATGATACTATACATTCATTACAATATGTTAGCAAGTGATATTTTAGTGACGTTAATAAGAAATTAAGATTCATTTTATACTTTTTCCTAATTCTTTTTAAACATCAATTTTTAGTAAAAAAACCTGCTGAATTTCAGCAGGTTTCAAATTGTTACTATAGATTACTATGAGAAGTGTACTTCGTCAATTTTTTTCTTGAAGATGAAAATTAGGCATATCACTCTGTTGAGATAGATGGATCAGCCTGCTCTTTTTTCGGGATGATTTCAAAAAACTGTTGCTGCATATCATCGAATAACGGTGTCAATAAAGCAACTTCCTCGTATTGCTCATGTTCATTTAATACACGGATATAATCTAGTAATAACTCGGTCACATCTTGCACACCATTTTTACTAAGTGGTTGTAATGTAACATTTGCTCCTTTTGCGATTCTTCTTTTTAAGGCCTGTTCTGTTAAACCTAAGCTTGAATCATGGCGTAAATAAACAACACCGCCAGTCATACCAGCGCAAATCCATGGACCAGGATCTCCTAAAACAAGCGCGCGCCCATTTGTCATATATTCAAAAGCGAAACCTTTAATATTAGAGTATGCTCCTATATTCCCTTGTTCTTTTTCGCGGAGTGGCTTTATCATGCGTCCGCCAATTATCATGTCTGCTCCAGAGAGGCGAATGCCAGCGCGAGCATCAGCGTTACCTTGAACGTATAGCGCCCCTTTTTGTGCACCGTATCCAAAACCTTTTCCGACAGAACCGTTATAATATAGACCATCTTTTCCTTTTGCTTTCGTTATATAAATACCACCACCAAAGGAGGTTTTACCAATACCATCTTGTGCGCCGCCGTTTACGTGTATAAATAAGTTCTCACTATTGTAAGCACCTAATCCATTTCCAGGAATCGAGCCATTCGTATACTTTAATGTAAGTGGTTCAAGCTTCGTGTCTTCATATAATTTACTACGAACGCGATAACAAGATTCTAGACCACCCATAACGCGTTGCTCTACGCCAACGCCTACTAATTCTTTTGAATGAGGAGAATGAATTGTTTCAAATTGTTTTTCTAGTACGTGTTCTGTTTTTGTACCAGATGGATGTTCTATCGTTTGTAGTAAATTACATAAGTTTAATAAATTTTTGCCTCGAACTTGTTCTAATAAATCGGAACGCCCGACAATTTCTTGTAAATTTGTATAGCCGAGATTTCCTGTTAATCGTTTTAGTTCTTCGCCAAAAGTAGTGAATAAATGTAATAATCCAGCCACGGCGCTTTCTAATTCACGCGGGACGAAGCGGCGTAATCCGTGTTCTTTCGCTTGAGCTTCAGATTCAATCTGTGTTGCGATTCCAACGTGGCAAGTATCTAGATGACATCCGCGGCAAGTTGTACAGCCAATTGCAATCATGGATAATGTACCAAATCCAATGCGGTTTGCTCCAAGGAGCATAATTTTCAAGGCATCATTCACACTTCGAATACCACCATCAGCCCAAATTTCTACTTTATGTCTCATATTTGCTTCTAATAAAGCATTGTGAGCGGCTTTCACACCAATTTCTACAGGAAGCCCTACATGTTGCAATGCGTGAATACGTGCGGCACCTGTACCACCATCAAATCCGCTAATGTTAATAAAATCAGCACCAGCTTTAGCAATACCGACAGCAATTGTTCCAATGTTAGGGACGACAGGAACTTTTACAGCTACTTTTGCAAGTTGATTAGCCGTTTTAATTTCTGTAATCATTTGAGCTAAATCTTCAATGGAATAAATATCATGATTGTTAGAAGGTGAAATTAAATCAGAGCCAATTGTAGCATTACGCGCTTCAGCGATTTTGGCTGTTACTTTTGAACCTGGCAAATGTCCACCTTCACCAGGCTTGGCACCTTGCCCAATTTTTATTTCAATTAAGTTTGATGAATTGAGTAGTTCGGCGTTTACGCCAAATCGTCCGGACGCGATTTGTTGTCCACGTGTATGTGGATATTTTCCAATCATATCTTTAATTTCGCCGCCTTCACCGTTCAAACTAATCATATTTAGCTGATCGGCTGCTTCTGCATATGCACGAAAGGCAATTTCATTTTGAGAACCGAATGACATGGAACTAATAATAAATGGTAAATCATGATTTTGAATACTGATGGACACTTCTTCAGCCGCAACGACATGTTTTGTTTCTTTCGTTTGAACAAGATGTCTAATTGCGATTGGGTTATTTTCTTCTAATTCACTTAATTTTTCACGGTAATCATCATAAGAGTTTCCCTTTGCAACATCGCCGATTGCTTTCCAAATTCGCGGGAATATATGAAAAGATTTTCGCATTCTAACTTTAGGATTGTTATAATCGTTCGCTCGCATTTGTGCATCTTCAGCAAGTGATTCAAGAGAAAAAGCTAAATCATTTGAACCTAAGAAATTTGTAATTTGCAATATATTTGCGATTTCTTCATGTAACCCGATAGAAGAATAGAGGCGACCGTAACCACGCAATTCATGAATTCCAATTGTTGAAATGACTTTTTCCAGTCCTTTATTAAGTGCATGATATAAATTCGTAATTGGTGTTTTTGTCCCATCATTTACGGTTGCAAATAGTAAATATGGATTGATACTATCTGCTCCTAATCCATACAGTGTGACGATATCGTGTAAGGAGCGAAGGGCACCAGAACGTATAACGAGAGAGCAGTTTCGGCGTAATTTATTTTCGCTTAATACTTGATGTACTTTCGCGGTAACTAAATGAGGATCAATCCATAATCGTCCATTTAGGTGAGCATCAGCATCGTCTATTAATAATAGGGAAGCTCCATCGTTCACGGCTGTTATCGCTTCAGAGCTAATTCGACTTAAGGCACATTGTAAAGTTTCTGCCTGACTGAATGTAGCAGAGATTGTAGCGATAGAGCTATGAGTATTGAATAGTTGTATAAGTTGCTCGTACGTAATTGTGTGTAATTCTTCTACAATAGATTGTGCTACACTTCCTTCTAAAATGATTGGGGAAAGCATCTCAACTACAAATGGCTGTTTAGCATCAGCCAATAAACTTGGACGTTTGCCAAGTATCGTTCGTGTGGAGAAGTGTTCAACTTCTCGATCGCGATCGATTGCTGGATTTGTAACAACAGCTACACTTTCCTTAATGAAGTCAGCGATATTTCGTCTATCAGTATCAAGTGCAGCGAGTGGTGAGTCATGCCCAAGTGAGCGAATTGGTTCAACACCTTTTGTTGCCATCTGTTCAAGAAGCTGAATATGTTCACGATCCCATCCGAAAGCAACGTATTGTTTTGTGTCAACTTGCATAGAATCACATAATCCTTGGATTTCTTTCGTTTCAGGGGTAGATAAGTTTAAATGATAATCTTTAGTATCCACTCGTTTTTTAAAACGGTCATATACTTGAGCTTGGTATTTGTCATATTCATAAAGAACAAGCTCATCTTGTTCATTCCACTTTAGTCCGACTTTTTCCCCTGGAGCGAGTGGTTTTGGTTCTGCTACATATTCAGTTGGGGATACAACTCCAGGTTCAGAAGAGAAAATATAAGAGCTTTCTGTCTCTACTTTCCATACTGGTCGTAGCCCAAGGGAATCCACGCTGAAAACAGCTTCATCTTTATAACGTGAAATGATGCCGGCTGGACCTTGTGCAAAATGGCCCCATGCTTCACGTATATACGTATATAAATCTTGTAAATGTGGTTCATAAAGTTTAATTTCATTAATAATTGGCGGGAATAGTATATCCATTGCTTCAAATAAACTGTAGTTGTATTGAACAAGTAGAGTTTCTAAGGTGCGGTTTAAATCTTGGGAGTCACTGCCCCCAGCAGTAAGTGGAACGTGAATCATTTCAGCTTGATCGCGTAATTTTGCAATTGTGTTAATTTCACCATTATGTCCGAGGATACTAAATGGTTGTACACGAAAGAAGTTAGATAATGTATTAGTAGAATAGCGATTATGTCCTAGTGTCATAGTTGAAGCAATAAGTGGGTGTTGTAAATCATTGTAATAGGCAACAAGTGTATCCCCAGCACCGAGAACTTTATATACAACGTGATCACGACTTAAGGAAGCAACATGAATCGCTTCATTTTCTTCTATTTTTATCGTTACTGTAAATAATGTTTGCTCAATATTTGTAACTTCATTTTCTGCGATAAGAGCAACTTGCCAAAATAAAGGTTCTTCTTGTTTACCAAGTGGACCGAGTGCATCGGAGTTTATTACATCATCACTTTCGAAAAGAATTGCAAAGTTTTCGTTGTTTAGTTGTGTACGAATATGATTTTTTAAATTAACTATATTTTCGTTTTTGTTTAGAAAAAAATGTCCAACGATAAAGTGGGGATGATCCACGATCGTTGGATTATATCCGCTACTTTTTAATTTTTCATTCCAAAGTGATTTTGGTACATCAATGTGAATACCGATTCCATCGCCTTCGCCATTAATGAAACCAGCTCTATGATTCATTTTGACGAGCGATTGTATGCAAAGGTCAATATTTTCTTTTGTAGGAATTTTTCGTTTCTCCATAACGGAAACGATTCCACACGCATCGTGTTCCGCATTTTTGTAATCTCGAAATAAAGACGGTGTCCATGTGTTTGTTTTATTGAGCATCCGTCAATCCCCCCTCTTATGAAAGTTTGAATAATCTTACTATTTGAGGCGTGAGCAGCCTTGTATACAAAGATAGTAAGGATATAAAATAAAATTAAACAGATAATTATGAATAATTATACTATTAATGAGGGATTTATGAAATAGAAAAAAGGAAAAAAGAAAGGTGTGCTTTCTTTTTTCCTTTTAATGGCAGGGTTATTTATTGTTTGCTAAAGCAGCAAATGCTCTACCTACAGCTTCAATTGTATATTCAATATCTTCTTTTGTATGTTCTGTCGTTAAGAACCATGCCTCGTATTTAGAAGGTGCTAAGTTAATTCCTTCTTGCAGCATAAGCTTGAAGAATTTACCGAACATTTCTCCGTCTGTATCTTGTGCTGCATCGTAATCTTCAATTGTATTTGTTGTGAAGTATACAGTTAAAGCGCCTTTTAGGCGGTTTAATGTAATATCGATATTATGTTTTTCAGCCTGCTCTAAAATTCCTTTTTCAAGCATTGCACCAAGTTCATCTAATTTTTCATAAAGCCCTTCTTGTTGAAGAACTTCTAGACAAGCAATACCAGATGCCATAGAAGCAGGATTTCCTGCCATTGTACCAGCTTGATATGCAGGTCCAAGAGGGGCAACTTGTTCCATAATTTCTTTCTTACCACCGTAAGCACCGATTGGAAGTCCGCCGCCAATAACTTTACCAAGCGCTGTTAAGTCTGGTGTTACGCCAAGTAAGTCTTGAGCACCACCGTACATGAAGCGGAAAGCAGTAATAACTTCATCATAAATTACTAGTGCACCAGCTTCGTGAACAAGTTCATTCACTTTCTCAAGGAAGCCAGGTTTTGGCTCTACAATACCGAAGTTTCCAACGATTGGTTCTACAAGAATAGCTGCTACTTCATGTCCCCATTTATCTAATGCTTCTTTTAAAGTTTCTACATTATTAAATGGAACGGTAATAACTTCTTGAGCGATACTTTGTGGTACACCCGCTGAGTCAGGAGTTCCTAGTGTAGAAGGGCCAGATCCAGCTGCTACAAGTACTAAATCAGAATGACCGTGGTAACAACCAGCGAATTTCATAATTTTTGTGCGGCCTGTGTAAGCGCGAGCGACACGAATTGTTGTCATTACAGCTTCAGTACCAGAGTTTACGAAGCGAACTTTATCTAATGCAGGCATTGCTTCTTTTAACATTTTTGCAAATTTTACTTCTAGCGCTGTTGGAGTTCCGTAAAGTACACCATTTTCAGCAGCTGTTGTAATTGCTTTTGTAATGTGCGGGTGAGCATGTCCAGTAATAATAGGACCGTATGCTGCTAAATAATCGATATATTTATTTCCGTCTACATCCCAGAAATAAGCACCTTTTCCACGTTCCATAGCAACAGGAGCGCCGCCACCAACTGCTTTAAAAGAACGAGAAGGACTATTAACACCGCCAACGATATGTTCTAAAGCTTCTTTATGTAATGCTTCTGATTTTGTGAATTTCACTACCATTCATCTCCTTACAAAAATCTATGTATTATTCTAACATGTTTTTCGAAAAGACGTATTGTTTGTGATAGAGAAGGCAGTTGGGTAAACTATTCGTTGTGACATTTAGGAAGGGGGTCCGGTTATGAAATCGGTAATTGAGGTACAAGGGTTACGTAAAGAATTTACAGCCTATTCAAGTCGTCCGGGTTTAAAGGGTGCATTTCGCGATTTATTAAATCGTAATTATAAAATAGTACCAGCAGTAAATGATGTATCTTTTACTGTGAAACAAGGTGAAATGGTTGGATATATCGGTGAGAACGGTGCCGGTAAATCAACGACAATTAAAATGCTTACGGGAATTTTGACTCCGACATCAGGAGACATTTTAGTAAATGGGATGAACCCACATAAGCAGAGGGAAGAATTTGTAAGAACAATTGGTGTTGTTTTCGGTCAACGCTCGCAACTGTGGTGGGATATTGCCGTGCAAGAATCGTTTCGTTTATTAAAAAAAGTGTACGGTGTATCAGACGCTCAGTATAAAGAACATATGGAGCACGTGATCGAAACGTTAGATATTGGTCCTTTATTAGATAAGCCAGTTCGAAAGCTATCTTTAGGTCAAAGAATGCGTTGTGAATTAGCGGCAGCATTAATTCATAATCCGCCGTTATTATTTTTAGATGAACCAACAATTGGGTTAGATGTACTTGTGAAATTGAAAATACGTGAATTTTTAAAAGAAATGAATGAACGTTATAAAACAACGATTTTATTAACAACTCATGATATTACTGATATTGAAGCTTTATGTGAGCGCGTTATCATGCTGGATGAAGGCAATATTATGTATGACGGTTCTTTAAATAATCTTCGTACGCAGTGGGGAGCAGAGAAAGAAATACATTTTCAGTTTGTCGCACCAGTTTCTTATCAGGATTTATCAATGGTTATGCCAGATAGTCATGTCGTTTGGTCGAAAGCGAAAGAGGAAAACGCGTGGATTGCCAAAATACCGAATGAAGAAGTTATTATTTCAATGCTTATTTCTAAAGTGGTACAAGCCTTTCAAATTAAAGATTTAAAAATTAACGAAGTGTCTACAGAGGAAATTATTCGTAACATTTATGAGGAAGGTATTAAACATGGGTAAGTACATTGAAATGATTCGAATTCGCTTTTTAATGATGCTTGCGTATCGTACAAACTACTATAGCGGGATTTTAATTTATACAATTAATATCGGCGCATATTATTTTTTGTGGCAAGCAATTTATAGCGGAAAAGAGAATATTGAAAGTTTATCTATTTCGCAAATGACTACGTATATCGCAATTGCGTGGATGGCACGTGCTTTTTATTTTAATAATATAGACAGGGAAATTGCGATGGAGATTCAAGAAGGACGTGTAGCGGTAGAACTGATACGTCCATATAACTATTTAGGGATGAAAGTGATGCAAGGTCTTGGTGAAGGAATATTTCGCTTTGCCTTCTTTTCAATTCCGGGTATGGTCATCGTTACCTTATTATTTTCATTGCAAATTACAACGAACTTTCAAACGTGGTTATATTTCTTCTTATCTTTAATATTTAGTTTTATTATTAATACACAAATTAATTTAATGACGGGAATGCTCACATTCTTCTTGTTTAATAATAGCGGAATTATGTATGCAAAACGTGTTGTTATTGATTTGTTTTCAGGTCTATTATTACCAATTAGCTTTTATCCGTTATGGGCCCAAAAGGCAATGATGTTTTTACCGTTTCAGGCTATTAGTTATATTCCGAGTATGATTTTCTCAGAAGGTATACAAGGAAGTAAATTGTATGAGGCATTATTATTCCAAGTAATTTGGGCCATTGTACTTATTATTCCGATTGTACTCATGTGGAGAACGGCGAGAAAACGTCTAATTGTACAAGGGGGATGATGAGATGATATATATAAAACTATTTTTGCAATATGCAAGTCAATATATAAAAACAAAATTGGAGTATCGGGGCGATTTTATCGTTGGGTTACTTTCTGATTTATCACTACAGGCTGTTAATTTAATCTTTATTCTTGTTGTGTTTGGACATACGCAAGCATTAAAAGGTTGGAGTAGAGAAGAAGTCATCTTTATTTATGGTTTCTTTTTAGTGCCGTTTGCCATTTTCTCAGCTTTCTTTAACATATGGGACTTTAATGATCGTTACATTATTAAAGGAGAAATGGATCGCATATTAACGAGACCGATTCATAGTTTATTTCAAATTATTTTAGAAAGAATGGAGCTTGAATCTTTAATTGGAGCGATTACGGGAATGATTGTAATGGGCTACGCAGCAGTGGAGTTGCAATTATCTTTTTACTGGTACGATATCTTCTTATTCTTGTTGATGGTAGGAGGGGGCGCACTTGTATACGGAGGGATATTTGTTACGCTTGCAAGTCTTGGTTTTTGGTCGGACGCGAAAAGTTCGATTATGCCGCTAATGTATAACATAGGGAATTATGGCCGCTATCCTGTTAATATTTATAACCGTGTGATTCGCTTCATTTTAACGTTTGTCCTACCATTTGCGTTTGTCGGAGTGTATCCAGCAGCGTACTTTTTAAGAAAAACAGAGTGGAATAGCTATGCATTTGCAACACCGCTCGTTGGTGTTATCTGTTTTACGATTGCAATTACTCTTTGGAATCAAGGGGTAAAAAGGTACCGTGGTGCAGGGAATTAATTATAAAAGCTTGTTTGTTTCTAAGGGATAAATCTAATGGCTGTCTCATACATATAAAATGAGGTGGAGGACATGTTATGGGGATTTATTCTATTAATTGCAGCAATTGCTATTTTGAGGAGTGTCCAATTATTATGGAGTTCCTATTCGGATTCAACGCGTTTTTTTTCGCTGTATAATTTAGCTACATTATTTTGGATTTATACAACAGTATTGATTGCATTTGGATTAAGTTACGTTGTATTAGAGGAAATGGGTTTTGCAGTTTTGAAAGAGGATGGAGAAAGTTTAAACGCTCACTCTTTTCAACTGGTTGAAATTTGTTTATATTTTAGCGCAGTTACTTTATTGTCTGTTGGATATGGTGACATATCTCCGATTGGAATTGGGCGATGGATTGCGATTGGAGAAGCGCTAATTGGATATACATTACCGTTTGCTTTCGTAATGAGGTCTGTAACAGACAATGAAAAATAAGGAAGCATTTGTTATAGTAAAAGAAAAGAGTAGGAGTGATAACAATGATCACAGTAGGAGAAATGGCTCCAGAATTTACATTAGAGGGAAGTAACGGGGAACAAGTTCGCTTGGCTGATTTTCGTGGTAAAAATGTAGTTCTATATTTTTATCCGAAAGATATGACTCCAGGGTGTACAACTGAAGCATGTGATTTTCGAGATGCATATGGATTATTTCAAGAGAAGGACACAATTATTCTTGGTGTAAGCCCTGATTCAGCGAACAGACATCTGAAGTTCATTGAGAAGCATGAACTTCCATTTGTACTTTTAGTAGATGAAGATCATAAGGTAGCGGAATTGTATGATGTTTGGAAGTTGAAAAAGAACTTTGGGAAAGAGTACATGGGAATTGAGCGCTCTACATTCCTTATTAATAAAGACGGTGAGCTTGTAAAAGAGTGGCGTAAAGTGAAAGTGAAGGGACATATTGAAGATGTTCTTTCTTATATAAAGTAAATCCATTGTGGAGATAAAATATATAGAAGTAAGGCGAGTGTCTATACATATTTTATTGTCTTACATAAAGTGAAGTGTAGGGCATACCTCCTCAGATGATAGTATTCCAAGTGCGATTATGTCGCACTTTTTTTCTATGTAAATGTATAGGAAATGGGGAAAGATACATAAGAATAAGGCTATATACAAAAATAAACCACATACTTATAGTAGAAATATTGACGATTTATAAGAAAAGGAGTACACTCTTTATAAGAATTATAAAATAATAATCCGTATAGAATCGGGGTGCATGACGGTGGTCAAAGAAGAATTAAAAGAAGCGCTAGAAATGCTGAAAAATACGGGTGTACGCATTACTCCACAGCGTCATGCTATTTTAGAGTACCTTGTGGAATCAATGACGCACCCAACAGCGGATGATATTTATAAAGCATTAGAAGGTAAGTTTCCAAATATGAGTGTTGCAACTGTCTATAATAACTTACGTGTATTTAAAGAGGTTGGGCTTGTAAAGGAATTAACTTATGGAGACGCTTCAAGTAGATTTGATTATGTTACAAGTCAACATTATCATGTGATTTGTGAAAAATGTGGTAAAATTGTTGATTTTCCTTATGGAGGTTTGGAACAACTTGAAGAGGAAGCTGCAAAAACAACAGGCTTCGTTATTAATAGTCATCGCTTAGAAATTTATGGCGTTTGTCCAGAGTGTCATAAGGCGTAATATATAATAAAGAAAGAGGCTGACGGCTTTACGTCAACCTCTTTCTTTATTATATATGGGAATTACGTTAGGTTCAGAAGGAGTTAAAATGTTCAGTGGAGGATTTAATTAAGGATAAATACAAAAGGTGATTTCTTAGTTAAGAAATCACCTTTTCATGTTTAGTTTTGTAAGGATGCATTGTCTCCGTATATACTTATGACTTATAGCTCTTCTTATTATATTTTTCGTCAAATTCTTTTCCTTCTAGATTTCGATCCATTGTTAAAGGTTGGTTGCAATGCATACATGCGTCGACACGACCGAGCATTTTTGTAGGTTTATCGCAGCTTGGACAAATAATTTGTACAGTTTTAGTAGATAACATACCAATCCAAAAATAAACGACTGTACTAGCGATAACAGCTAAAAAGCCAACCATCATAAATGTTGTCATAATAATAATGTTCTCACGGAAAAAGACTCCTAAGTATGCAATGAAGAGGCCGATAAATACTAAACTTAATGCAAAGGTCCGGATTTTATTGATTTTGTTTGAATACTTAATGCTCATTCTCACCACGCTCCTATAACAATAATATAACATAAAATTTAGAATTTTCTATCGTACGGAAATATGGTAAAGTGATAAGATATGAAATGCAGAAGGAAGGGAGATTATAATGATTTTTGAAACATGTTTTTAAACTTTTAACGGGATGTGAAATTTTTTTATAAAAAGTATTGACCATGTATGTACTGCATGATATATTAATAACCGTCGCTGATGCGGAAACGCAGAAAACGATAAAAAAGAAATTAAAAAACTTAGTTGACATCGAAAAACGAAGATGTTAACATAAGGAAGTCGCAAATGAGCGACGAAGTAGTTCTTTGAAAACTGAACGAAACAAACAACGTGAAACGTCAATTTTTATTTTATGATGCTAGACAAACTAACTTTATTGGAGAGTTTGATCCTGGCTCAGGATGAACGCTGGCGGCGTGCCTAATACATGCAAGTC
>WPCI01270997.1_pt1 | contig 127696 bp, 112 predicted proteins | sample 5399871 | NCBI WGS metagenome assembly WPCI01 (sample SAMN12869469, study PRJNA574797) | sludge metagenome | isolation source: wastewater treatment of pH7 | place: China:Beijing | collected 2019-05-20
CTCGACTTGCATGTATTAGGCACGCCGCCAGCGTTCATCCTGAGCCAGGATCAAACTCTCCAATAAAGTTAGTTTGTCTAGCATCTAAAATAAAAATTGACGTTTCACGTTGTTTGTTTCGTTCAGTTTTCAAAGAACTTGTCCGCCGCTTCAGAAGCGACTTCATCATATTAACATCTTAATTTTTCGATGTCAACTAAGTTTTAAAATTTCTTTTTTGTCGTTTTCTACGTTTCCGCATCAGCGACGTTTATTAATATACCATCATGATTTTTAAATAACAAGTGTTTTTTTAAAAAAACACAAAAAAATATCCCCCCTACTTTCTTCTATATAGATACACCTCATCTCCTCTACAAAAAACAACTAATTAAATTGTATACCAATACACTCTAATTAAACAAACTACATTTCATAATCCCTCCCCAGCTTTTCATTCTCCTCTATATTAAATTCCATAGTCAATTGCTTTTCTTTAGATTAACTAACTAAAAAAACAAATCAATCCACATTCAAAAAGAAAATAGCTTCGCCACTTCCTAATAATGCGAACATGCTGATTTTTTGTTCCTCCACACAAATCATTACTAGTTGAAAGAGCCGGGTGTTGACAGACAGCTCCCCCCAACCGAATTCGAGGTGAGAATCTTATCGTCCGACCAACGGCGGGATAGATAACGAAATTCCAACAAAACATCAACTTAAGATTATTGTTAGAATTTTTTTACATTTAATTAATGCAAAATATCCATTTTTTGTTATATAGTAGAAAGGACGTACTCAACTATAAATAACCCAATGGAGGAATTACTTTATGGATAGGTTAACAAAGTTTTCATTAAAAAACCGCGCCGCTGTTATCATCATGGTTTTTCTCATTTCCATACTCGGTGTTTATTCCGGCTCTAAATTACCTATGGAATTTTTACCTAGCATCGATAATCCCGCAGTCACCGTCACAACCTTATCTCCAGGACTCGACGCTGAAGCAATGACAAAAGAAGTAACCGATCCCCTTGAAAAACAATTTCGCAACTTAGAACACATCGACAACATCACCTCTTCTACTCACGAAGGATTATCACGCATCGATATCGCGTATACATCCAAAGCAAATATGAAAGATGCCACACGTGAAGTTGAAAAGGCCATTAATACAATTAAATTACCTAAAGATGCAACGAAACCGATAGTTAGCCAATTAAATACTTCTATGATTCCACTCGCTCAAATTGCAATCCAAAAGCAAAACGGATTTTCAAAAGCAGATGAAAAACAAATCGAAAAGGAAATCGTACCACAACTCGAAAGCATTGATGGCGTTGCCAACGTTATGTTTTTTGGAAAATCAACTTCCGAATTATCTATTATACTAGACCCAAACCAATTAAAAGATAAAAACGTAACAACGGAACAAATATTAAAGGTTTTACAAGGAAAAGAAACTTCCACTCCAGCTGGAGCTGTTACCGTTAATAAAGAAGAATATAACCTTCGTGTCATCGGGGATATAAAAAATGTAGATGACATTAAAAACATCACTGTTGCACCTCAAGTTAAATTACAAGATGTTTCTCAAATTGAACTTAAACAACACTACGATACAATCTCACATATAAACGGCGAAGAAGGCACTGGATTAATCATCATGAAAGAGCCAAGTAAAAATGCAGTTGCAACCGGAAAAGAAATCGATAAAAAAATTAAAGATATAAGTAAACAATATAAAGATCAGTTTTCTATTAAACTTTTAGCATCAACTCATGAACAAGTTGAAAATGCTGTTACTAGTATGGGAAAAGAAGTAATCCTTGGAGCAATTGCGGCAACTCTAATTATCTTAATCTTTTTACGCAATTTCCGAACGACACTCATCGCTGTTGTCAGTATTCCATTATCTATTTTATTAACACTCTTTTTACTACACCAATCTAACATCACACTTAACACTCTAACACTTGGTGGTTTAGCCGTTGCAGTTGGACGTCTCGTCGATGATAGCATCGTTGTCATTGAGAATATTTTCCGCCGGTTACAAAAGGAATCTTTCTCTAAAGATATTATTCTCGATGCAACGAAAGAGGTCGCCGTCGCAATTACTTCTTCCACCTTAACAACGGTCGCTGTTTTTTTACCTATCGGCCTCGTATCAGGAGTAATCGGAAAATTAATGTTACCTATGGTATTAGCGGTCGTATATTCTATACTATCGTCCTTAATCGTTGCACTAACAGTTGTGCCACTTATGGCTTTTTTACTACTCAAAAAAACAAAACACAAAAAGCCAAGTTCTTCACCACGATATACGGCTACATTAAAGTGGGCTCTTTCGCATAAATTCATTATTCTACTTACTTCTTTTTTATTATTCGCAGGATCGATTGCTGCCTATGTATTACTACCGAAAGCGAATATAAAATCTGAAGACGACACAATGTTATCTATTAATATGACTTTCCCAGCTGATTACGCTCCTGAAACACAAAAACAAAAAGCCTTTGATTTCGAAAAGAAGCTACTTTCTAATTCAGATGTAACGGATGTTATTTTACGAATGGGATCTAGCGCAGAAGATGCACAATGGGGGCAAACGACCAAAAATAATCTCGCAAGTATATTGGTAGTCTTTAAAAAAGGTTCTGATATTGATCAGTATATTAAAGAGTTAAAGAAAGAACATAAAACTTTTGAACCCGCTGAACTTGATTATATAAAAATGAGTTATTCAAGCTCTGGCGGCGGCAATAATTTGCAATTCAACGTAACAGCCACTAACGAAACGAATTTAAAAGAGGCTGCTACTATCGTCGAAACAAAACTAAAAGATATGGATGATCTTTCTAAAGTAAAAACGAATTTAGAAGACTCTAAGAAAGAATGGCAAATCCATGTTGATCAAACAAAGGCCGAACAACTAGGATTAACACCAGAATTAGCAGCTCAACAAGTAGCATTCCTTATGAAGAAATCACCTATTGGTGAAGTTTCAATCAATAACGAAAAAACTACTATTATGATAGAACATAAAAAAGAAAGCATTACTAAACAAGAAGACATTTTAAACACAAACATACTATCACCTATTAATGGACCAATTCCTTTAAAAGACATTGCAACTATTTCAGAAAAACAACTTCAAACAGAAGTCTTCCATAAAGATGGAAAAGAAACCATTCAAATTACCGCAGAAGCTTCAAATGAAGATTTAAGTAAGGTAAGCGCAGAAGTGAACAAAGCGATAGCCGACTTAGATTTACCTAACGGAGCCAAAGTAAATATCGCAGGCGCCACTGAATCTATGCAAGAGAACTTCACAGATTTATTCAAGATTATGGGGATTGCAATCGGGATTGTATATTTAATTATGGTTATTACCTTTGGGCAGGCGCGTGCTCCTTTTGCAATCTTGTTCTCCTTGCCATTAGCTGCTGTCGGCGGTATTTTAGGATTAATCATTTCAGGAACACCAGTTGATGTAAATTCCTTGATCGGCGCATTAATGTTAATCGGGATTGTCGTTACAAACGCTATCGTATTAATAGAAAGAGTACAACAAAACCGAGAACACGGTATGGAAACGAGAGAGGCCTTACTTGAAGCAGGTTCCACTAGATTACGCCCAATTATTATGACAGCTATTACAACAATCGTCGCTATGCTACCACTCCTATTTGGTCAATCACAAGCAGGAAGTATGGTATCGAAAAGTTTGGCAGTCGTTGTCATCGGCGGTTTAGCAGTCTCAACTGTCCTTACATTAGTAGTCGTTCCTGTAATGTATGAACTATTAGATAAAATCGGGAGAAAAAGACGCTCTCGTAGAAAAATAAATACTTCTACAGAAACACCTGATATTTAAACGAAAAAGCGTTATCTTCACGAATGAAGATAACGCTTTTTCTCTACCTACTCATATAATCCATCATTTTATCCCACTATTTGTGAGCAGTAAAACCCCACTGTTTAAAATTTCACTTTATCTATATAACGAATTACAAATTCAACAATCGCTATACCTTTTCCTTCTATATTAAAACGCAAAAAGAACCCCCTACTTATAAATAGAGAGTTCTTCTTTATAACTTATGCCGCTTTTACCTTCTTCGTCGTTTTACTTTTTCTTTTCGCTCCTGTAAAACGTTTGTGCAATATAGATGCTACTAAGCGTGAAATAACATTGAATAGCAATACCATAATAATTAATACAGCTGCAGACTTTGTCGCAATTAACTTCGCATCTGGAATAATTCCTTCAGAATTTAACTTCCAAATGTGAACCGCTAACGTTTCAGCTGGTCTAAATGGGTTTAAAGGATGAGCAGGACTTGAGAAGTCCGCTGCTGAATTTAAAATTGGAGATGTTAAACCCGCTGTATAAATTAATGCCGCCGCTTCACCAAATATACGACCTGCCGCTAAAATAACACCTGTAATAATTTGTGGTAGTGACGACGGAATAATAATACGAGTGATCGTTTGCCACTTTGTTGCACCTAATCCAAGACTCGCCTCTTTCACATTAGAAGGAACCTCTGAAATCGCATTTTCACAAACACGAGTTAAACCTGGCAAGTTTAAAATTGTTAAAGCAAGGGCACCACCCATTACTGTGTATCCCCATCCTGTCATTGTAACGAACACTAACAAACCGAATAAACCAACAACAATAGAAGGTAAAGATGCCATTGTCTCAATACATAAACGAACAAAGTTTAAAAAACGTCCTTGTTTTGCATACTCTGCTAAATATATTCCAGCGCCTAATCCGAGAGGAATAGATATAATAAGCGTTATAACAAGCATATAGAAAGAATTGAATAACTGCGGACCAATCCCACCACCAGCTCTTGTATTACTTGGTTCTCCAAACAAGAAATTAGGATCCCAAAAACCCCATCCCTTTTGTAAAATCTCAAACACTAAGAACACTAGTAAAGCTACAACTAAAGCCGCAACCGCATAAAAGATACCTGTCCAAACTTTATTTACCGTTCTTGCATTCATTATTATCGCTCACCTCTTTGCCCAATTGCTCGAATTACTAAAATAAACAGGAATGAAATAACAAGTAAAATCATTGCTAAAGTCCATAGCGCATTGTTCCAAGCAGTTCCGTTTAATGTATTTGTCATGTCCATTGTCAAAATACCAGTTAACGTTGCTGTCGGGCTATATATGCCTTCTGGTAATTTAACCGTATTCCCAATTACCATTTGAACCGCTAATGCTTCACCAAAAGCACGCGCTAAACCTAAAACAATACCTGTTAAAATCCCCTTTTTCGCAGCAGGAACAATCACTCGGCTAACCGCTTGCCATTTCGTTGATCCTAAACCATAAGAAGCTTCTAAATAATCAAATGGAACAGAGCGTATTGCATCAGAAGCGATACTAGCAATAGTAGGCAAAATCATTATACTTAATACAACAATACCTGCAATTAAACTAAAGCCCACTCCTCCAAACGAATCACGTAATAGCGGTACTAAAATTGTAACCCCTAATAATCCGTATACAACCGAAGGAATACCAACTAATAATTCTAAAACAGGCTTCAATACTTTATTTCCAAACTTCGGCGAAATTAAATTCATGAATATAGCAAGAGCTATAGCAATTGGCGCACTAATAATAACCGCACCTAACGAAACCACCGTTGAACCTACAATAAAAATTACAGCCCCGAAAGTTCCCTCATCAGCATTTGGACTCCATTTTGTCGATGTTAACATTTCAGTAAACGAGATACCACTTTGCGTAAATGATTGAATTCCTTTACCGCAAATAAATGCAATAATAGCTAATGTAACTAAAACAATAAAAATACCACAAAACGTAACAAGTGATCTTCCTATATATTCACTTTTCACGTAATTAATTTGTTTTTTCCCCTTCATCACAGGACAGACCCCACTTCATAAATTGAAATGAACAGGACTGGCCTTGCAGCCAGCCCCATAAATTTTATTACTTATTTAATTTAGACATTGGAATATAACCCATATCTTCTACTTGCTTTTCAAAATCTTTACCTTTTACATAGTCAATGTAAGCTTTTGTTGCTTCTTTTGCCTCACCTTTCGTTACCATGTACTCGTAAGACCAGAATGGATATTTACCAGACGCAATGTTTTCAACTTTTGGTTCAGCACCATCAATTTTCACTGTTTGTAGCGCACCTTTTTTCTCGCCAACCATGTAAGACATTGCTAAATAACTTACTGAACCTGGAGTAGAGTTAATCGCTTGTTCTACTGCACCGTTAGAATCTTGTGTAGTACCAGTTCCATCATTGATTTTCGCATCTTTCATAATTGTTTTTTCAAATGTAGCACGTGTACCAGAAGAAGCTGGACGATTGATTACGTTAATTTTTTCATCTTTCCCGCCTACCTCTTTCCAGTTTGTTACTTTTCCAGTGAAGATATCTTGTACTTGTTGTACTGTTAAATTATCAACTTTTACATCTTTATTTACGACAAGTGCGAATGCAATACCCGCTACCTTGTTATCTACTAATTCTTTCGCCTTATCAGCATCTTTTATTTTATCTGCAGATGGAACATCTGAGTTACCAATTTGGACCGCACCAGAAGCTACTTGGTTAATTCCAGTTCCACTACCGCCACCTTGCACTTGAATAGAAACGTTTGAATTTTTCTCCATAAATTTCTTTCCAGCTTCCTCTGCAAGAGGCTGAAGTGCTGTAGAGCCTGCAGCTGCTATCGTACCTGACAATTCTTGTTTTGCATTATCGCTTCCTTTAGCATCTTTACCTGATGTCTCTTCTGCTTTTCCACATCCCACTAATGAACCCGCTACCACTAAAGCTGCTAAAGAAAATTTAATACCCTTTTTCATGACCATGTCTTGTACCCCCATTTGGATTATCACTTTTCACATTTGTCTACTTCTTTCGAACACAAATTCATTGTAGGACAATAATATTATGTGAGTGTTAAGCAATTTTTAATTTTAAGTAAATGACGATAATAACCCTTAAAAACTAGGAATCCCAACATTTATAGTTAAAGAACCCAACAAAATCCACACTAATTAAGCTCTAATGTAAATTTACTCTTAACAATGTAAATTCAATGTAAATGTTTTTCGCTCTTTTTCCCTTTGAGTTAAAGTTACATTTACAATTCCGCTGTATTTTGTTACTTTTACACACCTAATTTATGCATATTCCACAGAATTTCAGTAATATTTTTTAGTACAACTAAATAAATTGGAACAATTCTAAAAATAAATGAATATTTTTAAAGTACCAATTGACAGCATCATCCAATGTAGTCTACTATATTACTAACAAAAAGTTTACCTAAGGAAACTTTTTAAACTTAAACTAACAATATAGAGATGAGGTAACTTTTATGGTATCGGCTAATATAAAACCACTTTCCGAATTTAAGACTGGAGAGTTTGTACAAATTGAGAAGATACAATTAGAAGGAACTATGAAACGACGTTTATTAGATTTAGGATTTATCCCTGGCGCAACGATTAAAGTATTACAACGCAGTCCACTTGGAGATCCAGTCGCTTATCAAGTAAGCAACACCACTATTGCACTACGTAAGGAAGAAAGCTCCCTTATTTTCGGGATATTAATAGGAGATGATTTCAGATGAGCAAACATCGCATTGCTTTAGCCGGCAACCCGAATACCGGGAAAAGTACATTATTTAATACTTTAACAGGCTTAAAACAACACACTGGAAACTGGACGGGAAAAACTGTTTTAAAAGCTGAAGGGGAATATGAACATAACGGTAGTAAATATACATTAATAGATTTACCTGGAACTTACTCACTATATTCAAATTCTGCGGATGAAGAAGTAGCAAGGGATTATATTATATTTGAAAAACCAGAAGTAACTGTAGTTGTTATCGATGCAACTGCTATGGAGCGAAATTTAAATTTAGCACTTCAAGTGATGGAAATGACGAGCAACGTAGTCATTTGTATTAACTTAATTGATGAAGCTGAGAAAAAAGGCATCGTTATTGATGAAAAGAAATTAGCAAAATCACTCGGTGTACCTGTAGTTAAGATTTCCGCTCGTAACCGAGTAGGTATCGGTCATTTACTAAATGTTATTGCCAAAGTAGCAAATAAAAAACTAATTCCAACACCAATTAAAATTTCTTATAGCGAAAAAATCGAGAATATGATTCAGGAATTAGAACCACAAATTTATAAATTGTTCGGTGATACGTATCCAGCACGTTGGATTGCGTTACGTATATTAGATGGAGATAAAAATTTCTTAACTACACTTCAACAACACCATAATGAACCACTTGTAAGGGAGGTCGTAATGAATGGAATCTCACTCAGCCAGTAAAGCTCTTCCATTAGACTATATTATTCAACATGCACAAGCACTATCAAAAGAAGATATACGAGATGATATTGTCGGAGATATTTACCGAACATCTGCAAGCATATGTAAAGAATCTGTTCAATATACAAATACGGATAAATTATATCGTTCTGAAAAACTAGATAAAATTTTCACATCTCCAATCTGGGGATTCCCAATTATGCTCGGTATTTTATCTATCATTTTTTATCTTACAATTGCAGGCGCTAACGTACCATCTGATATGATTGCTGAATTCTTCGGATGGGCCGAAGGATATTTAACATCTTGGTTCCAAGCAGCACATGCACCTGAATGGTTACATGGCATTTTAATACTTGGTTTATTCCGTGGTATCGGTGCTGTTATTAGCGTTATGTTACCACCTATGGCCATCTTTTTCCCTATGTTTGCACTATTAGAAAACTACGGATACTTACCACGAGTTGCGTTTAATATGGACCGCTTATTCAAACGCTCTGGTGCACACGGTAAACAATCTTTAACAATGGCAATGGGCTTTGGTTGTAATGCGGCAGCCATTATGTCAACACGTATTATTGAATCACCACGTGAACGTATGCTTGCAATCTTAACAAACAACTTCGTTCCTTGTAACGGTCGCTGGCCTATGTTAATTTTAATGGCTTCATTATTTATGGCTGCTGGTTATACAGGTAGTATGCAAACATTGGTTACTGCTGGTGTTGTAGTTGGAATGGTTGTAATTGGTATCGTTATGACATTAACCGTTTCTTGGGTACTATCAAAAACAGCTTTAAAAGGCGTTCCAACTCACTACACACTCGAGTTACCGCCATACCGTAAGCCAAAGGTTTGGAATACAATTGTGCGTGCAACACTCGATAAATCAGTCTATGTTTTAAAACGAGCTGTTGTTGTAGCTGCTCCTGCGGCTGCATTAACTTGGTTACTTGCTAATATTTTCATCGGTGACACAAGTCTACTTATGTATTTTGTAAACTTCCTAGATCCATTCGCTAAAATGTTAGGACTTGACGGATTTATTCTAGCTGCGTTCATTCTTGGACTACCAGCGAACGAAATTGTTATCCCGATTTTATTAATGTCTTACTTATCAACCGGAGCTTTAACTGAAATAGATGATTTTAATCAAATTAAAAATCTATTCTTAGAAAATGGTTGGACTTGGTTAACAGCGTTAAACACAATGTTGTTCTCACTTCTTCATTTCCCATGTGGAACAACACTGGTTAACATATATAAAGAAACAAAAAGTGCAAAATGGACATTCTTATCGTTTGCAATCCCTACCGTTATCGCCATTGTTGTGACATTCCTCTCTACACAATTGGTACATTGGTTAGGGCTTGTATAAAAACAGAGCATACATAGAAGGTATCCCCCTTCACATATGCTTTGTATAAAAGAAACCTGAAATCATTCAGGTTTCTTTTTTTGCACATCAGTATTCCAAGGCTGCGCTCCATACATTGTGATTTTTTTATGAATGTAGTATATGGTTCCCGGAAGAACTGCCATTAATATTGTGCAACTAATCCCTAATCCAGTAAACACCTTCCATCACCTTACTTTACTCTTTTTGGTAAAGCTGAACCCGAATGTTCAATTGTTGGATGAACATGAACAGTAACCTCAGCATCACTAAAGTAATTTTCACCTTGATCCCAATTCTCACTTATTTTTTTCCACTCTTTATAATTATGCCGCTTATATACTTCCCCTAACTCTAATACATCTACCTTATATTTTTTTGAACAAGCTTGATCGATTTTCGGATGCGCTTCTCCATTTCCTCCGAAATATCCTTCTCTAAACGTTTTTCATTCAAGACCTTTTTATGATCACTAAAGTGTAACTCAGCTATTGTACCTTCCAAATATAAGTGAATATTAAACTTTGGTTTTGTAATATTCTTTGTAGATACTTTAATTTTCCGACGCAACTTATGAATTTCATATGTAATAAGTTGATTCTTTTTGCGGATGGTAAAAAAACCTCCAATTTTTTTACCTATTATATAATTCATCCCTAATGTTTCTTCCCCATTCAAACTACCTACACACTTATTATCCTTCCCACGGAACAACGCTGCCCCGTTCATTTGTACACCTTGCTTTGTTAATTCAAGAATAGGTAATACGAAACTCCGGTTCGCAATCATCTTTTCCTGAACCTCACCAATTCTTGCAGCCTCAACCATTTGGGCATTTTTTGGAGGATGTTCAGCTAACATATCAATATACTGCGCTGGTAAATTTTCAGGCTTAGCGCTCTGTTTCAAAATAGCTTCTGCATCTTTGTCAGAAACGAACAAACGAATATTTCGTCTCATCTCATGATCACGAATATATACATCTAACGTATTTTGTAAAACATATGGATTCCCTAATAAATCTTTAGAAAAAATTATCACTTGTATATGCGGAAAAAATAATGTTCGACTAATTTTTTTAGCAATAATTCGGATTTGCTCAAAGACACTATCTGCTTTCGCACTCACATTAATATAATTTTCACTATCTCCACCACCTTGTCCCCCTTGTTGCGCTAGCTTACTGGGAAGTACCATCTGATACGTCCCTTTCATAATCGGATTCGATTTCTTTTTTTTCACGATATCATAGGCTGCACCTACTACAAATCCTCTTTCTTCTATTTCTTCTAGCTCAGAACACCCACTGATAGATCCAACTAAAACCATAAGCATTATAATTTTAAGAAGGTGTTTCATTTCTACCATTCCTTCTTTTTATTTTATATACAATAAAAACTAATAAAGGTGCTAACACAACAAACCCCATATCTATCCAAGCTAAATACGTCCCATAACTTGACAAAGCATTCAAACTACTAGGCATCATATTCACCATAAAAATAATCGGGGCACTTACAAAAATGAAAATATGTTTCTTCACTTTAGGGAACATAGCACAAAATAATAAAGATGCCACGTCATAATACATGGCCGTAGTGTTATAAATAGTAATAATCCAAGTTGTAAAAAAAATTGCATCAAATCTTTCTAAAAACCCTCCACCAATTTCAATTTCTTTCCCTAATTCAATTGTTGGGTACGTCAATCCACGAGTTGTCATATACGTAAAAACACTAATACAAGTTACATAAATTAAAATGTACGACAACACATTTACCATTACCGCTTTCGCAACTGCCATTGGTGCTTTTTTTGCCGCCTTATCATTCAGCAACACCGCATAAAAGAGAGCTACTTCAAACCCAATAAACGTAAAAATAGAATTCTTAACTCCAACAGCATATTGACTCACTTTTGTTTGAAAAGCTGGTAGTAAATTATTTATTTCCATTAAATTTATATTCAATAAAGAAAGAAGCACGATCGCAATTAAAACAATCGGTAAAAATAGAACATTCAACCTCAATAAGGCCGCTCTTGATCCTGCTATTCCATAAATAACAACTAATAAGAAGAAGAAAGACAATAGTTGTATTGGTGTATCACTAAACAAATACGTTTGAGAAATAATTGAAATCATTCGCGATTCATATGCTGTCAAAGCAGCAAACGTTAATACTAAAATACTACTAATTGTGTATGCAACAGGTTTTGTCAAATGCGCACTCGTATATTGAACAAAGTTTTGTTTCGGGAATAAAATAGCCACCCTCGTTACAAACCAACCTAAAACTGCACATATCAATCCACCCAGAAGCAAAATAATCCAACCGTCTGAGAATAAAGTTTGATTAGCAATATCCCTTGGCATAGACAATGCACCTATACCAATAATGGTTGACGATACTGCAAACCCAAGTTCCCGAGATCCAATTTCTTCATCGCCATACTCAAATGGTTTCAATTATTTTCGCTCCTTTGGACGTATTGTAGAATCTTTCGTTTGTAAATACTCTGGTCTATCTTTCAACATTGATTTTGGCAAACGAATAAGCTCTTCTTTCCAATCTTTATAGAATGCGGGAGCAATTGGAGTTGTATACGGCACACCAACACTTGTTAAATTTGTAATATGAACAGCAAGCGCGATAAGAGCTAGAATGATTCCATACAACCCAAAAGCCGTTGCTGCTAATACAAAGACGAAAAGTAAAATTCGGAACGTAATTGTAATGCTATATACAGGAAGTGAAAACGTAGCAATCGCAGTAACTGCAATAATAATAACTAAAAACGGATTTACAATCCCTGCATTTACCGCAGCTTCTCCTATTACAAGACCTCCTACAATCCCTATCGTTTGTCCCATCGGTTTTGGCAACCTAATTCCCGCTTCTCTTATTAACTCCATCGTTAATGCCATCATTAATGTTTCAATATATGCAGGAAACGGAACACCTTCTCTTGCTCCAGCAATCGAATAAGCCAATTTAGAAGGAATAAGTCCTTGGTGATACGAAACGAGCGCTACATACATCGCTGGCATTAAAATTGCAACTATACCAGAACCCATCCGCAATATTCTTAATAAAGTCCCTATTACCCAACGCTCATAGTGATCTTCCACAGATTGAAAAATATCAACAAATACTAGCGGAGCTATAAGGGCAAACGGTGATCCATCCACTAAAATAGCTGCCTTTCCTTTCGCCAATGAGGCCACAATATTATCAGGCCTTTCCGTATTCAAAAACTGCGGAAACGGCGACAAATTATTATCTTGAATTAATTGCTCAATTGTACCCGTCTCAAAAACGACATCTGTCACTATGGATTGAAGACGCCGATCTAGCTCTTTTACAATGTAAGGATTAATAATGTCTTCTATATATACTAAAGTCACTTCTTTTTGGGATCTCTTCCCCATAATATAAGATTGAAATCTCAGCTTTGGGTCACGTAAACTACGGCGAATTAACATTTTATTCACGTTAATGTCTTCATTTAATCCAATCCTCGGTCCACGTATTAAATCTTCTGTTACTGGTGGTTCTAAACTTCTTTTTTCCCAAGCTCTACTATTAATCACGATAGCAGTTTGAATATTATCAATTAATATAACTGTATCTCCTGCTAAAATCGCATTTATAATATCCGGAAATGTTGTCTTCTTACCAACTTCTGCAATAGAAATAAAGCGATCTAATAATGTTTGAACAACAACTTCGTCTTTTTTTATTTCTTCATATTGAAGTGTACGAACTACATATTTATAAACATTATCCTTATCTGTTAACCCACATAAAAAGACAACAGCACAGCGTGTAAAACTACCAGCAAGGGCAACTTCCCTAATTGTTAAATCATTCGGCGAACCTAACTCATCCCTAATTTCTTTCATAACTTCAAATAAGTTACCTTTTAACTCTAACAAGTCCCCCACCTAACTTCCTTTTCAACAAGTTTTTAGTTAGATTCCGCTAATAGAAGAAAATATATACAAAAAAGAGCTATCTCTTTTCAAAGATAGCTCTAGCATATGAATTACTTTTCTACTATTATATTGTCCGCTTTTATAGACACATTTTTCGTGAACCCGCTAACGATAAACATCACAATCATATTCATTAACAATGCGACTATACCTACATTTAAATCTTTTATATATTGAGGGAAACCCGGAAACATCGTAGCTATAGTTGAACCAGATAAAGTAATATACGCAACCACTAACACTCCAATCCCCATCCCTGCAATTGCTCCTTGCTTCGTAATAACCTGACGTGGAAACAAACTACATACAAGTGCAGGGAAAAGTTGTGTCACTATACTATATCCCATTAAAAGAAGTGCTCCTATCGTTTCTCCACCTTTAAAAGTAAACAAAACAGTTACAAGCGTTACTACAGGAACAAATAATTTCGCTGCTTTTGCCACTTGTCGATCCGAAGCAGATGGGACCATTGTTCGGTAAATATTTTTCGCTAATAATGTAGAAGCGGCCATGACAAGCATAGAACCCGGAACTAATGCCGTTAAAACTCCAGCACTACCAATAACCCCAATAAACCAAGGATCAAAAGTTTGAAGAGCCAGACGGAATAACGAAAGGTCTACATCCCCTCCCTTTAATCCAGGAACTTGCAAGATAGCTGCGAACCCTGCAAAGAACACGAAAAGTAAAACTAAAGAGTACAGTGGCATAATGGCCGCATTTTTACGAAATACTTTTTCATTTTTTGCAGAGAAAGCAGAAGCGAATGTATGGGGCCACATATAGAAACCGAGAGCTGTTAATACAATAGTAGAAACAAACCAAGAAATGCTCATTCCTTCACCAGGTAAAGACAAAAATCCTGGCTTTGCTGCTTCTACAGCTTCAAACATCGGCTGAAATCCTCCGTAATAATGATACGGTAAATATATACCTAAAAACATAACGATAAATAGGATCATAATATCCTTCAAAGCGGCCGTCCAAGCAGAGCCGTGTATACCTGAAACCATTACATATATCGTTATAACAATTGCGCCCATCCACACTGCGATAACTGGTGATACCCTTCCGTAAGACGCTTCCGAAACGATAATTCCTAATCCTTTTAACTGTAAAACAAGGTATGGGATAATCGAAATAACTCCAATAATAGAAACGATAAGGCCAAGTGCCTGACTCTTATATTTCTTCACAAAAAAATCTGGCTGTGAAACTAGATTATGCTCTTTTGCATATTTCCAAACTGGTGGTAATAAAAAATAAGATAAAATATAAGCTAATGCACCATAACCTAAAATATAAAAAGTAGGCGCTCCTTTACTATACGCCCATCCACTTCCACCTAAAAATGTGAATGTCGTATAAATTTCACCTGCCATAAGAAGAAAAACAAAAATAGTACCAAAACCTCTTCCCCCAACTGACCATTGCTCTAAATTCATATCTTTTCCATGTTGTGCCCGAATTCCTAAAAATAATGCGAGAAACAAAAATAAAATAATGATAAGTAATGCGGTCATTTTATATCCCCCTTATTAGCAGGATCGAATACGTACACAATCCCCATACAAAGAGATGTAATAAGCACTGATAATAATATCCAAAATAATAAAAACGGCATCCCTAATATGTAAGGAGTAACTGAATTAGCAAATACAGGTCCAATAACTAAACAAAAAACTGGAATAAGCGCTAATACGTGTATTTTCTTCATCTCATTCTCCTTTACTTATGAAATTCATAATCGATGATACAAAGACTTGCACGCCAATTGGTAATGCATCTTCATCAATCGTAAAACGAGGGTGATGGTGAGGATATATAATTCCTTTCTCTTTGTTTCCTGCTCCGATAAAAAAGAATGTCCCTGGTGCTTTTTGTAAAAACGCTGAAAAATCTTCTCCAGCCATCGTCGGCTGTAAACGAGTAACTCGTTCCCTTCCATAAAGCTGTAATGCTGTTTGCTCAATAATCTCTGTCACTTCATAATCATTTACTACTGGACGATATCCATATTCATAAGAAAACGTATATTTCGCTCCATAAGCTTCCGTCACATGCTTTACAATCTGTTCAATCCTTTTCTCTGTTTCTTCTCGTAACTCATGTCTTAAACTCCGCACTGTCCCTTCGATCTCCGCTTGTTCTGGAATCACATTATGGGTTGTCCCAGCGTGAAATTGCGTAACAGATACTACAAGAGAATCTAACGGATTCGTGAGGCGAGATACAATTTGCTGAAGTTGGGAAATCACTTGTGTACCGATTGCAATACTATCAACAGTTTCATGAGGGATTCCAGCATGTCCACCTTTTCCTTCTATTATAATTTTAAAAACATCTGGAGCAGCCATTGCGGGACCATAAATTACACCTACTTTTCCAACCTCTAACGATGCCCAAAGGTGAGCACCAATAATATAATCGACCCCTTCCATTACACCCGCTGCAACCATTTCCTCTGCACCACCAGGAAAGTTTTCTTCAGCATGTTGGAATAGAAAACGAATCTCCCCTTTAATTTTCTCTCTTGCTTCTACTAACTTATGTACAACTCCAAGTAATATCGCTATATGTCCATCATGGCCACATGCATGCATTACACCCGGATATGTAGAAATAAAATCAAACTCATTTTCTTCATGAATAGGAAGAGCATCCATGTCAGCTCGAACCGCAACTATTTTACCAGGCTGCCTTCCAATCAACCTTGCCATTACACTATATTTCGTAGGTCTTGATACTTCTAAACATGGAATTTCCCGAAGTATATCGAACACAAACTGCGATGTTTTCTCTTCTTGAAAAGATAACTCTGGATACTTATGAAAATGTCTTCTCCACTCAACCAACTGATCCTTTGACAAAACAAGTTCTTTTGCAACATCCATTTCTCTTCTCCCCTTCTTCACCAAGTTAAATGTTATTATAACGTGAATCGTTAACTTTTAAAAGAATCTTCTGAATTTTCCGTTATAATTAATTAAAAATAAAAAGCCATCAAAAAAGATGGCTTTCTCATTATTATAAAATAGTAATTGCTTGTTTCCCCATTTGCTCCCACGCTTGCTCAAACTCTGCTCGCGGAACAGCGAAACGCGGATTATTTTTTAGAGGATCATTTACATATACAAAGTTTTGATCGTATCCAACTACTACTACACTATGCTCAAAATATGTAATTTTCACTTCACCAGAGCTTGTATTCCATGTTTCAAAACTACTTTCAGCTAGCGGCTTAAATGTTGTATTAATAATAACCCATACTGGAGAACCAGAACTAATTACCTTATATAGATCTTTCACGTCTCTATCTGTTAAATTAATTACTTTTTCAGAAACATATTTTTCTGCTAAATTAAAGATTGGTTTATTGTATACACCATATCCTGGTTCAGCTTTCGTATAAATATTACCAACAAATCCCTCATACGGATTTCCACGCAAACCATTTTGTTCAAATGGAACTCGTTGAATTTCACTAGCAAGCTGCATCTTATCTACTTGTACACCTTTATATTGTAGCAACATAGCTAAGCTTGTCACTTCACATCCACGAGGTAATTCTGGTAACTGCTTTATAAACGGAACATTTTCAATCATAGCCGCTTCTTTCATTTCAGATAGAAAATCTAAGCGTAGCACTTGTGCCTTTTGTATAATCTTATCTTTCCCTATAAAAAACGCTGCAGCAAATATAATTCCAAAAACAAAAAGATATTTTAACTTTTTCATTTTAAACAAAACTCCATTAATTATTATTTTACAGACATACCTCTTACCATTGTACCTTTCTTCTTGCTAGTTTGCTAGAAAGATTCTGTGGATTATTGTTCATAACTACATCGTTATAAAATTCTAATTATTTTTAATAAAAAGAAAAAACAATATACTTTTTAGCAACATTTTGCTAAAATCAAAATTATTAACATGGTGAAGATATCACCTTGTTAATAAAAACATTCTTAGAGTATTTAGTCATAGTTCGTTTTTTACATACTCCATTCATTTCATAGCAAATAAACTGAGTATGTGTCACATCCCCCACTAATGATTAAAAACTCAGAATGAAAACCAGTTAACACATATAAGAAAATAACGGGGTGAGGGGCATATGAATCAACAAGTAGAACAAACAGATTTAAAACGTACAATGAAAAGTAGACACCTATTTATGATCGCACTTGGTGGTGTTATCGGCACTGGCCTATTTATGGGATCTGGTCAAATCGTCCATAACGCCGGCCCTGGTGGTGCTATTCTTGCATTTTTAGTCGGTGGATTTGTTATGTATTTAACGATGTTATGTCTTGGTGAATTATCCGTAGCTATGCCAGAAGCAGGTTCATTCCAAAGCTATGCAAGCAAATTTATTTCACCTGGTTTTGGTTTTGTTGTCGGTTGGATGTATTGGTTAAATTGGGCTGTTACAGTTGGAGTAGAGTTAACAACTGTAAGTATTTTAATGAAACGCTGGTTTCCAGACGTTTCTTCCTGGATTTGGTGCGTTACATTTGCAGCAGCACTCTTCCTCGTAAACGCTTTATCAGCAAAAGCATATGCAGAAGCAGAGTTTTGGTTCGCAAGTGTAAAAGTCGCAACAATTGTTATTTTCATCGTACTTGGCGGCGCTGTTATGTTCGGTCTACTAGACTTTAATGGAAAGCCAGCTCCAATGCTTCATAATTTCACTGAAAATGGCGGGCTATTTCCAAATGGTGCATTAGCTGTTCTTCTTACGATGATTACAGTAAATTACTCCTTCCAAGGAACAGAATTAATCGGAATTGCTTCAGGAGAAAGTGAAAATCCTGAAAAAACAATTCCTAAAGCAATCAAAAATACCATTTGGCGCACACTATTCTTCTTCGTCCTAGCAATATCAGTTGTTGTAGGTTTACTCCCGTGGCAAGAGGCTAATCTAGTCGAAAGTCCATTTGTACTTGTATTTGATGTAGCTGGTGTTCCATATGCAGCAGACATTATGAACTTTGTTATTATTACAGCTGTATTATCCGTAGCCAATTCTGGTCTATACGCAAATTCGCGTATGCTTTGGGCGATGGCAAAACAAGGAATGGCAAGTCCAGCATTTACGAAATTAACTAAAAAAGGTGTACCACTAAACGCATTGATTTTCAGTCTAATCTTTGCAAGTCTATCCCTATTAACAAGTATATTTGCAGCAGATACTGTCTTTTTAGTTTTAACATCTATCGCAGCAATGGCTGCTGTTGTCGTTTGGATGTCAATTGCGGCTTCACAGTTTTTCTTCCGTAGAAACTTCGTGAAAAACGGTGGTGACATAAATGATTTAAAATATCGCACACCACTTTATCCGCTCGTTCCAATCGTAGCGTTCTCACTCAATTTCATTACATTTGTTAGTTTAGCTTTCATTCCAGATCAGAGAATTGCTCTTTATTGCGGCATTCCATTTATGGTCATTTGTTACATTTTATATCAAGTGAAATATAAAAAAATTGTCACATTTGAACAACAACAGACTATTTCACAAGAAATAAACTAAATATACGAAATATTCAGCTATCTTTCTTATGATAAGATAGCTTTTTTCTATTTCTTGGGTATCCTGGTATAACTTTATTTATCTTAAAATTTTCACAATCGCATTTTTCTCTGGAAAATAGTTTACAATGTAATCAAGTTACAAATGATATTCACCTTAAAAAGTGTGCATTTGTGTCTATTTTTTAACAATATCTCAAAAACTATTGCCTTCTATAAATTAATAGGTTTATATTGTTTTATTGGCATAGTTTCAATCCAAGGAGAAAGGAGATTTTCAATCGTGCAACTAAAGAAAGCGTTTTGGAAGTTGGCTTCGCTTCTTCCGTTATCATTACTTCTGTTCCTCGGTGGCTGTGATAAAAAACTCGCAGTATTAAATCCGCAAGGACCTGTTGCAAAAGCACAGTATGATTTAATTGTTTGGTCATTCTTGCTTATGTCATTAATTATCGCAATTGTATTCATCTTGTTTACAGTCATCTTGATTCGTTATCGTGAAAAACCAGAGAATATGGACTATGAGCCACCTGAACAACACGGTAACACATTATTAGAAATCATTTGGACGCTTGTTCCTGTTATTATCGTTATCGCATTATCGATTCCAACAGTAAAAGCAACTTATGCTTCGGAAGAGGTTCCGAAAGAGTCCAAACATATTAAACCAGTGGAGATTTATGTTACATCTGCAAACTGGAAATGGTTATTCAGTTACCCAGAGGAAAAAATTGAAACCGTTAACTATTTAAACATCCCAGCTGGTGTACCAATTCAATTCAAACTGACTTCTGTCGGCCCAATGAATGCTTTCTGGGTACCAGAACTTGGTGGTATGAAGTACACAATGGATGGCATGATTATGGACCTTTATTTACAAGCTGATAAGCCAGGTTCTTACCTAGGTCGTAGCGCGAACTTCTCTGGTGAAGGATTTACTCACATGGAGTTCGAAGTTGAAGCAAAAACTAAAGAGAAATATGACAAGTGGGTTAAAGAAGTACAACAAACTGCTCCTAAACTAACAGAAGATAAGTACAACGAAATTGTTAAACCTGGTGTAGTTGGTCGTATGACATTCTCTAGCCATCACTTAAGTTATGTAGATCCAAAATCACTTGAATATTGTGATTACAACTACTACAAAAACAAAAAATAATAGCTATAATTCCAACAGATTGGAGTGAACACAGTGAAGCTTGATGAATTCTTTGTCACAGGTGACCCGATTATTTACGGTGCAGACGCTTCTATCGTTCTTGTGACATTAGCAATCATTTTCGTACTAACTAAGTATAAAAAATGGAAATGGCTTTGGGACGAATGGTTAACAACTGTTGACCATAAAAAGATTGGGGCCATGTATATTATCTCTGCGGTTATTATGTTATTCCGTGGTGGTATGGACGGTTTAATGATCCGTGCACAGTTAACATTCCCTGAAACAACTTATTTAAACGCTGAACACTATAACGGAATCTTCACAACACATGGTACAGTTATGATTCTTTTCATGGCGATGCCATTCGTTATGGGATTAATGAACCTTGTAGTACCATTACAAATTGGTGCTCGTGACGTTGCATATCCGTTCTTAAATGCTTTAAGTTTCTGGTTATTCTTTGTCGGAGCAATGTTATTCAACATCGCTTTCGTAATCGGTGGTTCTCCAGACGCTGGGTGGACTTCTTACTTCCCAATGGCAGGTACAGAGTTTACTTCTGGTGTAGGAAATAACTACTACGCAATTGCATTACAGATTTCAGGTCTCGGTACGTTAATGACAGGTATTAACTTCCTTGTTACTATCTTAAAAATGCGTACACCTGGTATGACTTTAATGAGAATGCCAATGTTTACTTGGTCAATCTTAATTACAACGATTATCATTATTTTCGCTTTCCCAGTATTAACAGTTGCTCTAGCATTAATGACATTTGACCGTCTATTCGATGCTCACTTCTTTACGATGGCGAGCGGCGGTATGCCAATGTTATGGGCCAACCTATTCTGGGTATGGGGTCACCCTGAAGTATATATCGTTATTTTACCGGCATTCGGTATTTTCTCTGAAATCATTAGTACATTCTCACGTAAACGTCTATTCGGTTACAGTGCGATGGTATACTCAATGGTTGCAATTTCTTTACTAAGTTTCGTCGTATGGCTTCACCACTTCTTCACGATGGGTGCAGGTCCAGCGGTTAACTCATTCTTCTCGATTTCGACAATGGCGATTTCGATTCCAACCGGGGTTAAGATCTTTAACTGGTTGTTTACACTGTATAAAGGACGTATTCGTTTTACAGTTCCAATGCTTTGGTCATTGGCATTTATTCCAAACTTCGTAGTCGGTGGGGTTACAGGGGTTATGCTTGGTATGGCAGCAGCTGATTATCAGTACCATAACAGCTACTTCCTAATCGCTCACTTCCACTACGTATTAATCGCAGGTACAGTATTCGCTATGCTTGCTGGATTCACATTCTGGTATCCAAAAATGACTGGTCATATGTTAAATGAACGCCTAGGTAAATGGACATTCTGGATCTTTATGAGCGGATTCAACATCTGTTTCTTCCCAATGTACTTCTTAGGTTTAGACGGTATGACTCGTCGTATGTACACTTACTCTGAAAGTCTTGGATGGGGATGGCTAAACCAAATCGCATCTGTTGGTGCGGTAATGATGGGTATCGGCTTCCTACTTCTTTGCTACAACGTAATTTGGAGTGCTCGTCACGGTGAACGTGACACAACTGGAGATCCATGGGACGGCCGTACACTTGAATGGGCAACTCAATCTCCTGTACAACATTACAACTTCGCGAAACTTCCTGAAATCAAAGAAGCTGATGCTTTCTGGTACATGAAAAAACGCGGAGAAACAGTTACACCAGCAGCAGAAGACATCAAACCAATTCACATGCCAAGTAACTCTGGTGTGCCTATTATTGCGTCTGGATTCTTCGGTCTTGCAGGTTTCGCATTAGTATTTAGCTGGTTCTGGCTTGCAGCAATCGGCGGCATTGGTATTTTAGCTTGCTTAATCTATCGTTCATTCGATTACGATGAAGGTTACTATATTAGTGTAGATGAAATTAAAAAATCAGAACATGTAGCATGAGAGGTGAAATGATATGGCGGCTTTAGATAAAAGCTTACCTTTGGAATATCAATCCGAACAAAGCAGATTGAATATCCTAGGATTCTGGATTTTTCTTGGGGCTGAAATTATGCTGTTCGCAACACTTTTCGCCTCTTATCTAGTACTTGCTGGTCGTACGGCAGATGGCCCAACACCAGCACAACTGTTTGAACTTAAAACGCTTTTAATTCAAACATTACTACTTTTAACAAGTAGTTTCACATGTGGTATCGTGATCCACGAAATGCGTAAGCACAACCAAAAAGCAATGCTTGGATGGTTCGTCCTTACATTACTTTTAGGTGCAGGCTTCCTATTCTTCGAGATCGAAGAGTTCATTATGTATATTGGTGAAGGCGCAACAATTCAAACAAGTGCTTTCCTATCTGGATTCTTCGTTCTTCTTGGAACGCACGGAGCCCACGTAACAGGCGGTATCATTTGGGCAATTTGTGTTATTATCCAAATTTTAAAACGAGGTTTAACACCAGTTACAGCTCGTAAAGTATTCATTATCAGCTTATACTGGCATTTCCTTGATTTAGTTTGGGTCTTTATTTACACACTAGTTTACTTGAACGGGATGGTGGCGTAAATGGGTCAAAATAACAATCAAGCAAATGGGCATGCGCATAGCGGATTCCCTTGGTCACACGTTTTCGGATTTATTTTATCGCTTGCACTAACGTTTCTAGCGTTATACGTGGCACTTTATACAAACCTGCCACTATCAACGATCTTAACTACCATTATCATAATGGCTGTTGCGCAAGCGTTGTTACAATTAATTATGTTCATGCATTTAAAAGAAGGAGAAGGAAGAGTTCAAGTTCTTACTATGATTTACAGTTTCTTCGTTGCAACTGCAACAGTTGGTTTAACTGTATGGATCTTCTTCTCAATGTAATGTACATGAAAAAGACTGCTGAGATTCCTCAGCAGTCTTTTTTTATTCCCTCCCCTATTACATCCACATTACGGAATTAACAACAGAATCATGAAAAATATACTTATTATGACAAATGTTAAGAAAACTCTTTCTTTATGAAATCGAATCCATATGCGTTGCTTTTCTACCTATTATATGGCTAAATAGGTACTATATTTATTTGAAGGGAGAGAACGCAATGGAACATCACACTTCTGTTCTATCACTTATGGTTGTCGTTGCAATCGCGTTTTTCGTTCCCCTTTTGTTACAACGCTTTAAATTAAAAGCACTTCCTGTCGTTGTTGCAGAAATCATCGCAGGAATCTTTGTAGGTAAAAGTGGATTTAATATTATTGAGCCAGATATGTGGCTTCAAGTCTTATCGACACTAGGATTTATCTTTCTTATGTTTTTAAGCGGTTTAGAAATTGATTTTTCTATCTTTAAACAAAAAGGGAAAAAGAACACGACAAACGAACCAAACACATTCCAAGCAGCAAGTATTATCTTCTTATTTATTTTCATCTTATCTTATGCCCTATCACTACTATTCGTATGGCTAGGATTTGTAGATAATGCAATGTTTATGACTTTAATCATTTCAACAATCTCTTTAGGTGTTGTCGTACCAACACTAAAAGAGAATAACTTAGGAAAAACAGCAATTGGGCAAATCATTTTATTAGTCGCTGTTATTGCGGATTTAGTTACAATGATTTTACTCGCTGTATTCGTCGGATTAAATTCCGAAAGCGGCCAAAGCATGTGGCTTCTTCTTCTTCTATTCGGCGCTGGTATTGTTATTTACTTCGTTGCAAAACGTTTTAAAAACATTCCATACTTGGATAACTTAAAAGCTGGGAGTGTACAAATTGATACACGAGCTGTTTTTGCACTCATCTTAATATTAGTTGGGTTATCTGAATCCGTTGGAGCTGAAAATATTTTAGGCGCCTTCTTAGCGGGTGTACTCGTATCATTATTATCACCAAATGAAGATATGGTTGAAAAACTGGATTCTATCGGATACGGTTTCTTCATTCCTATTTTCTTCGTAATGGTTGGTGTAAATTTAGAGGTTTGGTCTATTTTTAAAGAGCCTTCTAGTATGCTAATGATTCCAATTCTAATTGTAGGACTCTTTATCTCAAAACTGTTACCATCACTCGTTTTACGAAAATGGTATCCACGTAATATCGTACTGGGGAGTGCCATCTTATTAACATCGACACTTTCTTTAGTTATTGCAGCTGCACAAATTGGTGAAAAGCTAGGGATCATCAGTCCAAGTTTATCTGCTTCCCTTATTTTAAGCGCAGTTATTACTTGTATTTTTGCGCCTATATTATTTAAAAAGATGTTCCCAAAAGTAGAAACGCCAAAACCAAAAGTTTCTATTATTGGTGCGAGCAGAATTACCCTTCCGTTATCACTTGATTTAAAACGAGAAGATTATGACGTAACACTATATATGATGCGTCAAAACAAAATAAACGATGAGGAAGCAAAATCACATGACTTCCCTATCGTGAAATTAGATGACATCACAATCGCATCGTTAACTGAACAAACAGCCTTTCATGCAGACCGAGTTGTTGTTGCAACAAGTGATGATGAGCAAAACTTACTATTAGCAGAACACGCAAAAGAACTAGGTGTTGAACATGTTATTGCAAGTGTAGAAGATCCACTTCTACAAGAAAAAGCAACACAAGAACATATCGCCGTATTCTCAACAATTAACTCTACACGTATTCTATTACGTGCGCTAATTGATAAACCGAGTCTCGTTCGCTTAATTACAACAGCAAACGAAACAGTCCGTGAAGTTGAACTACGGAGCAATAAATATAACGGCGTTGCACTTCGTCGCCTTCCGTTTTTAGGTGATGTACTAGTCATTCAAATTTATCGTGGAAATAAAGCATTAATCCCACATGGTGATACAAGACTACAACACGGTGATACATTACTTGTAACAGGCTCAAAAGAACATATCGATACACTAAAAAACATATTAGAATAAAAAAATGCCCCTCACATAATTGAGGGGCATTTTTTTCCATTTCATATGGTAAAATGTTACTATCACATATTATGAGGATGGATTACATTATGTCTATTATAACTTTAGCTCTCTTATTATTAGCCGAAATACTCGTGGCCATTATTCTCATCGGTGTTAGTATTGAAATTTGTAGTTACGGATGGAAAAAGTCAAATAGAATAAAATACTCTTGCCTCTTACTTTCACTCCTTCTCGGAACCACTAGCATACTCGGACTTTTCGCTGCACCTGCCTATTTCTTTATACAATTAACAGAAAAAGCGTTATAAGAAAGGATGTTAATATGATTACCGTGAAAAATATTGATGGATCTGAAACTTACGTATTACGTCAAAAAATTTTGCGCCCGAGTCAAACATTAGCAGATTGTAAATACCCTTCCGACTATGAAACAGACAGCTTTCACTTAGGAGCATTTATAAATGATAAACTGATTAGTATCGCTTCCTTCTCAAAAGAAATATATCCTGACCTACCTACAGGTATTCATTACCGTCTACGAGGAATGGCCACATTACCTGAATTTCGAAACAACCACGCTGGAAGCTCCTTAATTCAGAAAGCAGAACAAATCTTACAAGAGCGTCAAGCAAATATATTATGGTGTAATGGCCGAATTACTGTAGCTGACTATTACAAGCGCTTAGGCTTCCAAGAACATGGTGAAATCTTTGAAATTGAACCAATTGGCCTTCATAAAGTACTGTATAAAAGAATATAAGAAAAGCTTTCCTATGGGAAAGCTTTTCTTATATTTCAATCTTCACTTTTTATTTTTTTCATATATATGTATATAAACAGACTAGGAACTAAAAAACAGGCTAACATAATAAGTCCTGTCATACTAATTTCTTTTATTGAAATATCTGGTGTTACAACGATACAAATAGCTAAAATCCCAATAATAATACCTACCGGAATGAATAATAGTTTCATAAAATAGCTGCGTGATACTCCGCCCGTATGCTCATACACTTGCACCGAGTTTTTTAAGTTTAAAAAGTTAATCCCTATTATCCCGCACATAAATATCATTAATAAATCCGAAACACTTTCATATCCTGCATCTTGCAAAACGTAGCGATAAAAAACAATACCTAGTATGAAAATATTTTGTAAGATGAAAACTAATCTAATATGTTTTAACCCCTCAATCATTAAACGTTCATCTTTCACAATTTTCATCCGATCACTCCTTTTCCTCCCAAAACAAATCATTCAAAGTTTTATCTACTGCATAACAAATTTTCAAACATAAATCTAAAGACGGATTGTATTTGCCCTTCTCAATTAAACTAATCGTTTGCCTTGTAACGCCTACTTTTTCTGCTAATTGTTGCTGTGTTAAATCTAACTGAACACGCGCGACTTTTATTTTACTTACAGCCATTCATGTTCCCCCTCCATCCATATTGTAACATATATATTCCATTAAGTAATTTATATTTTGCGTGACTGATTATAGTTTCACTTTACCTCGCATTAACGGGCAGTAAGACTCCCTCCTAATAATTAAGCTAATAACCAGATATCCAGAGAGAGTCAAACTGCCCATAAAAGCCCGATTGGTTCAACTAATAATCAGTGGGGGCGATGAACAGAACCCCCACTGATTATAGTTTCACTTTATTATACACAAAAAAGGGGCCTCTCATAAGAAGCCCCCTCTCCTATTTCTATATTATAAGAATAAATGACATCCAAATAAAATTGTAAATAAGTATAGTAATGGATGTACTTCCATCCCTTTCCCTTTCACAATTTTTAAGACTGGATACACTAAAAACCCAATTGCAATTCCATTCGCAATACTAGACGTTAACGGAATACCAACGAAAATTAAAAATGCTGGTAATGCATCTTCAAATTCATTCCAATTAATATCACGAATACTTTGTGCCATTAAACTACCTACAATAATTAATGAAGGAGCTGTAATAGCGGCTACACTTGATAAAGAAGCAATAACAGGGCTAAAGAATGCTGTTATAATCGTTAGGCCGACTACTACAATACCTGTTAATCCTGTTTTACCACCTGCAGCAATACCAGCTGACGATTCAATCGTCGCTGCTGTTGGGCTTGTCCCAAAGATAGAGCCTGTAGTACCGCCAATTGCATCCGCAATAAATGCTTTACCAAAACGTTTCTCTGTATTATCTGTAATTAAACCTGCTTGTTTAATTAAACCGAGTAATGCTCCTGTTGTATCAAATAACAGTACAAGTAAAAATGAAAATACAACGCCATATAATCCGTATTCAATTACATCTGAAAAGGCGTTGATTGGATTTGAAACGATAATCCCCTCTGGTAAATGAGGCATCGCAACAATTTTATCCGTAAACTTCAGCTGCCCTGTAAAGAAGACGATAATTCCTGTCACAATCATACTAATAAATAATGCACCGCTCACACGCAATGTCATTAATACCGCCGCTAAAATCAAACCAATTAAAGTTAAAATAACGGCTGGAGAATGGAAATCACCAATCGTAACTAAATTAGATGGATGATCAACGATAATTCCAGATAGACGTAATCCAATAAAAGCAATAAATAACCCAATTCCACCTGCAATTGCATGTTTTAAACTGTCAGGAATTGCGACAATTAGCTTTTGCCTAAATGAAGTGAAAGATAATAAAAGAAAAATGATACCTGTTACAAATACTGCTGAAAACGCAATGACATATGTAATCCCCTCTGCCTGTTGAACAACAGAATAAGCAAAATACGCATTCATTCCCATAGCTGGAGCAATAACAATTGGATAGTTAGCTAAAAACGACATACATAACGTCCCTACAACAGTCGCAATAATAGTTGCCGTAAAAGCTTGATCAAATGGTACACCTGCATCAGATAATATTTTCGGATTGATGACAAGAATATACGCAAATGTAAAAAAAGTTGTGATGCCAGCTAAAAGCTCTTGCTTCACAGAAGTGTTATATTTTTGTAATTGAAACATGGTTATGTACCCTTCCTACATCTGAATTATTATCACATATTCTTTTCTTACTAGTATGTGAGAAAATATAATACTTAATCTTAACAATCAATAAAAAGAAGAGTCAATATATTCAATAATAGTTCGAATTTTAAGTTTAAGTCTGACAAGCACAGATGTAGTACAGTTAATAATGATTATTTTTGTAGCATAACAGATAGAAATGTTTTATAATTTGAAATAGTTAAATATTTAGTAAACGCATTCAAATATCGTTCACTCTACAAGGGGGATTCTTCTTATGCAGCACACAAACAAATCTGGAACTTTAAACCGAGGTTTAAAAGAAAGACATATTACTTTAATGTCACTCGGTTCAGCTATTGGCGTTGGACTATTTTTAGGATCTGCTTCTGCTATTAAACTAGCTGGTCCTTCTATTTTACTAGGCTATATGATTGCTGGACTCGTTATTTTTTTCATTATGCGAGCACTCGGAGAAATGGCAATTGAACAACCTGTTGCTGGCTCTTTTAGTAAATATGCATATGATTATCTTGGACCACTAGCTGGCTATATTACCGGTTGGAACTACTGGTTCTTATGGGTTGTTACTTGCATGGCTGAAATTACGGCTGCTGGCATTTACATGCAATACTGGTTCCCAGATATTCCGCGCTGGACTTGGGCTTTACTCGCTCTATTATTAATGAGTGCTTTCAACTTTTTATCTGTAAAAGTATTTGGAGAACTTGAATTTTGGTTTGCTCTCATTAAAATTGTCACAATTATCTGTATGATAGTAGTTGGGGCTGGTATTATTTTATTCGGATTCGGAAACGGTGGTATCGCTACTGGCATTTCAAACCTTTGGTCACATGGTGGCTGGTTTCCAAATGGATTTTCTGGGTTACTACTCTCCATGCAAATGGTATTATTCGCTTATTTAGGCGTTGAATTAATCGGTGTTACAGCTGGTGAAGCGCAAAACCCGAAAAAAACACTCGCAAAAGCAATCGATAACGTATTTTGGAGAATCTTACTGTTCTACGTTGGGGCTCTATTCGTTATGATGGCAATTTATCCATGGAACGAACTTGGTGAGAAAGGAAGTCCATTTGTATTAACATTCCAGCAAATCGGTATCGCAAAAGCAGCAGGAATTATTAACTTTGTCGTATTAACAGCAGCTCTTTCTTCTTGTAATGGTGGTTTATTTAGTACAGGCCGTATGCTGTATACATTAGCTCAACAGAAAAAAGCTCCGGAAAGATTCGGTCGTTTAAATAAAAATGGCATTCCAAGTCAAGGAATTGTAGCAACAGCAATCGTTTTACTCGTTGGTGTTATATTAAACTATCTTGTGCCCGCAAAAGTATTTACATGGCTCACTAGTATTTCAACTTTCGGGGCAATTTGGACTTGGGGTATTATATTAGTCGCTCAAATTAAGTTCCGTAAAAGTTTGCCGACGCAAAACAAACAAAAGTTATCGTATAAAATGCCTTTATACCCATTAAGTTCATATTTCTCACTTGCTTTCCTTGCACTCGTATTATGTATAATGGCGTATTCAGAAGATACACGGATTGCATTAATTGTTGGACCAATTTGGCTTATCGGTTTAGCTGTCGTGTATTACATGAAAGGTTTTCATAAAATTGATGAAACACCTAATTCAAAAATTAGTTAAGCAAAACATCCCTTCCTTATTACTTGGAAGGGATATTTTTATGCCTATATAAATATTTCTCAACAAATTTCACGGTATTTTTACAAATTTTTAATATTTTTTATGTTTTCCGTCTTTATTTTTACAGAAAAATAAATTACATTATTAAAGCACATATATTTATTATTAGGGGGATTCTTCTATGAAGAATAAAAAGTGGATTACATTTTCTTTAGCAACAGCAATTACACTAAGTATGGGAGCTTCGTTCATACCGTCTACTTATGCCGAAAGCTCTGTAGACCCAGCTCCTGAAATTGCTGCAAAAGTTGTAAATCAAAACAATGGGAAAAAAGTATTATTCGATAATACACACGGTCAAACTGCCGGGACTGCTGACTGGGTTATCGATGGTGGCTTTTCTGATTTCGGAAACGGCATTGCCCAAAACGGCTATCATGTAAAAGAACTACGTAAATCAACACCGCTTACATACGAAGATTTAAAAGACTACAATGTATTTATCGTTCCAGAAGCAAATATTCCTTACAAAAAATCTGAACAAGATGCTATGTTACAATACGTGAAAAATGGCGGTAGTATCTTCTTCATTGCCGATCATTATAATGCAGATCGTAATAAAAATCGTTGGGACTCTTCTGAAGTATTTAACGGATATAGACGCGGTGCTTGGGATAATCCAGCAAAAGGAATGTCTAACGAAGAAGCCAATTCACAAGCTATGCAAGGAGTAGAAAGCTCTGATTGGCTATCTGACAACTTCGGTATTCGCTTCCGCTATAATGCAATCGGTGATGTTTCCGCTAAAAATATTGTATCACCTGAACAATCATTCGGAATTACAGAAGGGGTTTCATCTGTAGCAATGCATGCTGGTTCTACTTTAGCAATTACAAATCCAAAACTAGCAAAAGGACTTGTTTATCTTCCAGAAAACCCAGCAAAATGGAATAACGCTGTTGATAGCGGTGTGTATAACGGCGGTGGTGTTGCAGAAGGTCCTTATGCTGCTATCGCAAAAGTAGGACTTGGAAAAGCTGCCTTTATTGGAGACTCTTCTCCTGTTGAAGATGCTACGCCAAAATACGTTCGTGAAGACTCTGGCCAAACAAAGAAAACTTACGATGGATATAAAGAAGAAAACGATGCGATTTTACTAGAAAATATCGTAAATTGGCTATCGAATAAAGAAACATTTACAAGTTTAGACCAAGTAAATGGTTTACAACTTGATTTACCTACCACTTTACAAACATTTGAACAACCAAGCTTATCAACTGAGCCACAACCTGAACCTTGGAGTGCGCCAAATGCAGGTTATCAATGGTTTAATACAAATACTTTTAAACCTGGTTCATATGGCTATAACGGTGCAGTAACAGCAAATGACTACGTAGTTACACACCCTAGCACTCTACCAAACAATGAAGTGTTCCAAATCAAAATTCAAGTAAATAACTTATTACCAAACACAACATACAATAATTATTCTTTAGGTATCTTCACTACTGGCGGTACACAAGTAGCAAAAGTTCAAAATACAAACGGCACTTGGCCATCTACTTTCGGATATAGCAGTGCTTTTTCTTTCACAACAAACAGCTTAGGTTCTGCTGAAAAAATTGTGAACGTACAAATCGATCCAAATACGACTGGACAAGCAACACTTCGTCTACGTCAAAATACAACAGCGAAATATAGTGAGACTGTAATGATTAATAAGAAATAATGAAAAAGGCAATCCGGATATGGATTGCCTTCTTCTCATTTCTCTTCTTTTGAGAAAAACATTCTTGAAATAACGATGCCTATACTTCCTACGATTAAGAATAAAACCGCCCTAATCATCATTGAAACTTCTGGTAAGTCTAGAAGGAATAGCTTTCCTATCGTTACGACTAACACGACTAAGCCGGCATATAATATTTCATTCATATTTTTATTCCGGCCAAGCCAAACTGCAAATAATGCATACACCATCCATAATAACGATACAGATATGCTTATTATGCTTCCATCTGTGGACAAAACTTCACCGATTCTAGTAATTGTAATAAATACAATCACCATAAACCAATAGAGTGCTATAGAATACACATACTTGCCAAAGCTCGCTAATACATCTTTCGCTTGTCTCATGCAATAATAGAGCGTGCCAATTAAAATAAGATGAGCAACAAAGCCTGCCGAAATAAATTGATCAAACGGGCTAAAAATAGTCTGTATCATTCCAATTGCGTAAACCGTCGCACTAACATACAATTTTATCTGTTGTTTTACTTTAATAGAAGTCACCATACCGAGGAAGCCTTGTAATAATAGTACAATCGCTGCATTCACTAAACTATACTCATATAAAATCGCTAAACTAAAGGCCCCCATTGCGAAACCAAATAAAAGGTTTGTAAATGTAGAATGTCTATTCTTCCTATATTCAAACACGAACATAATAGCGTGCACGAGTGCACTTATCATTAATCCCCATGTTGTAAATTCATGTATTTTTGAAATGGCTAATATAAAGAAGACTGCATTCGCACTAAATATCGCCAAGCGTGGCTCTACTATAAAACTTCTCTCCGTAAACATATGCCAAAATAATAGTAAGTGAATTAAACCATAAACTACTGTTAACTGGACTTGCAAATCCTCTACTAACATTGACATAACAGCAAAGAAGACAAAAAGAACAATAGCTGCAACAACATAAGAAATCATATATAAATACTGATAATGATTTTTCAACGCATACCATAATAAGCTGAGCGTTAGTATCGTCTCATATCCAAAGAAAATATACGGATTAGGAGTCGTACTATTTAATAAGAACGGCACGAAGAAAGCTCCTACCGCTACAAAGATAGTAAGATATTCCGATTGATACCTCTTCGCTATATAAATACCTAAAATGACCCATGCGATATTACATAGAAACGCGACACTCGCTGGAATAAATCCATATAAATAATGTGCCGCAAATGTCGTTAAAACTATACCCGTAATACTTCCTCCTGCTAATACTAACCCTAACGCTTGCCGCTCGCGTTTAATTTGAATATCCCCTATATAATAAAAACCGATTGATAGGACAATACCAAACACAATTCGTATTGCTGGTGTTAATAATCCCGCATCTACCCCTGCTTTAAATAACCAAATTACTCCAAGCAACATAATACCGACAAATATGCGCGGTAACCACGTTTGGCAAAACTTAATAATATTAAATGGTTCTCGTTTAAACGCAGCTATATCTACTTGTTTTACCCCACGTTCTTGCACAGGCTCTTTTATTGTAACTACTTCTTCTTTTTGTTTTTCCTCCATCACCGTTTCAATATATTCTTTCTTTTCCGTCCTAACATGTTGCTTAGCATTTTCTGCTTCTATTTCTCTTTGTTTGGCTTTCAATTCAAAAAGTGCTTCTTGAATCGTTTCAATTGCCGTTTCGAGTGCTTCTATTTTCTTATTCAAATCCTCCTTCATACGCTCCCCCCTTATCCGTTCAAAACCTATATATTACCAATTACCTTTATCATACTCTTAGTCTATTCATTTTCAATACTATTTTTCCAAAAAAGAAAGGTGTTTTCCGAAATCGGAAAACACCTTTTACTTATTTATTCTTATTTATAACAATACTCACGATAACACCAATACAAGCACCTATAATAGCTGGAACAATCCACCCAACACCTTCCATATAAAACGGAATGTATTTCAATACTGATGTCCACTGATTCATCATCACATTTTTATTGAAAATATCAACTGCACTAAACACCGCTACAATTCCAACAGTTACTGTATATACGTATGCATACTTCTCAATATACTTATGGAATAGCCCTAAAATAATAAGCGTTAATGCAACTGGATAAATAAATCCAAGAATCGGTACTGATACTTTTAAAATTTGTGTTAATCCTAAATTAGCTAAAATCATACTAACCAAACTTAACATAAATGCCCAAACTTTATAAGCTACTTTCGGAAATGCACTTGCGAAAAATTGACTACAAGATGTAACAAGTCCGATTGACACACATAAACACGCGATCGTAAAAATAAGACCTAATAAAACGACCCCGCCTTGCCCAAATAATGTAGTCATCACTTGCGCTAACACTTGCGCGCCATTATCAAATGTCCCCAATGAACCACTCATTGAACCGACATATCCAAGTATGACATAAATAATAGATAATAATAGTCCTGCACCAATTCCAGCAATACTCATATATTTCGCTAAACCTTTATCATCTTCAATACCTTTTGCACGAAGAGCATTTGCAATCACAATCCCAAAAATTAAAGCTGCTAATGCATCCATCGTTAAATATCCATCTAAAAACCCTTGGAACATAGGCGCTTGTCCATAATTTCCAGCAGCCTCTTTCACACTACCTACTGATGTAAACATGCTTTTTATAAAGATAAGAGCAATCATACCTAATAATAACGGTGTTAAAACTTTTCCGAACAACCCCATTAATTTAGACGGTGATAAACTTAACCAGTACACAATACTAAAGAAAATAACTGTGTAACATAATAAGACTACGCTACCCGCTTCCGGAAATAGCTGACCCGGTCCCATTTCAAAAGCTAGACTTCCTGCACGAGGAATACCAAGGCCTGGTCCAATAAATACATACACGATACACGGAAAAATAATGGCGAATGAAGAATGAACTCTACCCGCTAGCGTTTGAAAACTTCCTGCTTTTGCAATCGCAATAACTCCCAATATCGGAAGACCTGTTGCTGATATAATAAACCCTACTAATGAAATCCACACATGTTCTCCTGCTTCATACCCAAGAAAAGGTGGAAATATAAGATTCCCCGCTCCAAAGAACATCGAGAATAACATAAGACTAATAAGTAAAATTTCTTTTTTCTGTAACAATTTCATTTCTTTCTCCTTCTTTAATTTCATCTTTTATGAAATCAATTTCACATATAAAAAAGTGCAATAAACCGCTTCTTTACAAAGAAAACATAGTCCATAGTCTAACATAAAAGAAACACTCATTCTATAGCTATATCCCTTTTCCAATTTCTTCTGAAAAATCAACCTTTATTGACTTATAATAGTTAATAAAGTAAAATATTAAATGTACAAAATTATTAACTTTGTTTTTGTTTGTGTCAGGAGGAAAATAACATGGAATCAGCGATACAACTAGAAAGAGAACAACAAAGAAAAAAGAAACATCCTCCAGGTTTATACTTACTCTTCTTTACAGAAATGTGGGAAAGATTTAGTTACTATGGATTACGAGGATTATTAACATTATATTTAACGACAGCTTTAGTAAGCGGTGGTCTTGGGTTTAGTCCTGGATGGGCACTCTCTATTTACGGATTTTACACTGGAGCCTGTTATTTCACACCGATGATTGGTGGATACTTAACAGACCGTTTTCTAGGTAGACGAAAAGCGATCACAATTGGTGGTATAACAATGGCAATCGGTAACCTTACACTATTTGCCTTACAAAACCAAGTCGGCCTATACCTCGGATTAGCGCTTATTATTATCGGTAATGGATTCTTCAAACCGAACATCTCTACACTGGTTGGGGAATTATACGAAGAGAACGATCCAAAACGTGATAGTGCATTTACCATTTTCTATATGGGTATTAATGTCGGATCATTTTTAGCTCCACTCGTTTGCGGATTTTTATCAGAAAATTTATTCAAAACAACGGTTGATGGCGTTGTACATTACGGATTCCGTTACGGATTCTTAGCCGCTTCAATCGGAATGATCATTGGACAAATTTTATTTACAACACTATCCAATCGCTTCCTTGGTGATATCGGTAAAAAACCAACTCGCGATTTACAAACAACAGATGGACAACCATCAGTAGGAGATACACCTTTAACAAAAAAAGAAAAACAACGTACTGCAGTTATCGTCATTTTAACATGCTTCGTTGTCTTCTTCTGGGCTGGCTTTGAACAAGCTGGTAGTTCATTAACATTATATACAAACAAATTTGTAGACCGCTCTGTGTTCGGATGGGAAGTTCCAACATCTTGGTTCCAATCGGTCAATCCATTATTTATTATTTTACTTGCTCCAGTTATTTCGGCATTATGGGCAAAACTTGCAACTCGCAAGCGTGGAGATTTAAAAATCCCAACTAAAATGGGACTTGGTATGATCTTGCTCGGTATCGGTTATATCATTCTCGTTATTGCTACATTAAAAACAGGTAGTGATGAACATAACATTACAGAAAAAGCAAACTTACTATTTATCGTCTTTACGTATCTTTTCCATACGTTAGGTGAGCTATTCTTATCACCTGTTGGACTATCAATGGTTAGTGCGCTTGCCCCAGTAAAACTTGCTTCTTTATTAATGGGAGTATGGTTAGCAAGCTCAGGAATCGCTAACATTTTAGGTGGACAACTCGCAAGCTTCACAACTTCACTTGGATATGCTGAAGTATTTACAGTAATTGGTGCTGTAGCAATTGTATTAGGCTGCGTTTTATTACTAATTTCTAAGAAGTTAGTGAAATGGATGGATTAAAAAAGATGAGGGGAAATCCCTCATCTTTTTTATGCATTCTTACCTTTTTCTATCGCTTGTTCGTACAGATTTTTATGTTCTTTATATTCACTTGGCACAAAATTCTTATAGAAGAATGCAAGCCAACTGTCTCCTTTTTTATATCCTTCTTCTCTAATTTCTGCTGCTTTTTTATTTGATTTAAATCCTTCAATAAACCATTTCTTTAACGATTCATTTTTTTCATATTTAGCAGGAACTTTCAAATCATAGTTTTCAAATGCATACTTATAGCCAGCCTTTTCTACTGCTTTTTTTGTAGATTTATAACCCTTTTCATAAGCTGTTTCATACGCCTTCACGTACACATCTTTCTCTCTATTTCCGGGGTTCTTTCCGGCTAATTCCTTACCTGCCTTTTCCCCTAGTTCAGCTTGCTCTTTTTCAATTTTTTCTGTTCTTTCTTTATTCCCTACTTGGAAACCTTCTGCAAAATTCGGCTTAAACTCTGGAGCAATTTGACTATCTTCCATCGTCTCTTGTGCTAAACCTTGCTCTTTTCCTTTTTCAAAATGCGTTTTCTTCTGCTCTTCTAAAGACCAAGATGCAGCATAAGCAGTTTTGAATGCTTCTTTATATGTATCTGATTTTCCAGCTAAATGTGATTCTGCATCATTTTTCCCTGCTTTAAAATCAATCTCTCCATTTTTTTGTCCCTCAAGCTGTCCTTTTTCCATATCAGCTTGACGTTGTGCTTCCTCTCGCTTACGTGCTTCTTCCGCTTTTCTTTGTTCTTCAGCTACACGTTGTCTCTCTGCCTCTGCTTTTCTTTGTTCCTCCGCTACACGTTGTCTCTCTTCTTCAGCTTTACGCTGCGCCTCTGCGGCACGTTGTTTTTCAGCCTCAGCATTGCGCTGTGCTTCTGCTTGTCTTTCAGCTTCTACAGCACCATTATTATTTTGACTAGGAGCTGGACTTGTTGCACCACTACTAGAAGCTGGCTTATTGTGATAATGATATTCCCCGTACTGCAATCCCCATTTTTCACAATTTGTACGACACGTATGTCCCCCATTAGCATCTGTACGTCCTGGATGCGCATAGGCTGAAATTGGAGCTACCAATAACGCTACACTTGTTGTTAAAAGAAGTTTCTTCACCTGTTGTTTCACTCTTGTTCCTCCCAAAATCTTGAATTCTAACTTTATTATACATAAATAGAAAAATACTTAAATACCAACTAAAATATTCTATTATTTCTCAACATTAGTAAAAAAGAAGGTCAACTCTTTAGAGAGTTGACCTTCTTTTTTATTTCTTCGCCTTCGTTCCTACTAAATCACCAGCAACAACATAACGTTTAGAATTATCTTTTACAGATACACATGTAATAAGTGTTATCTCATCTTTCCCATGATCTTCAACAACCTCCCATTTATCAGGAGTTACTTCAGATACACCAGTAACCGCATATTCATATTCGTTTTCATTATCATACAAATAAATTTTATCGCCTTTTTTTAGAGACGCTATATCACTAAATAAAACACCTTTTTTAGACATGTTATGTCCTGCTAATGCATAATTCCCTTTTCCCATTACTTGATTTTCTTTTACTGTTGCTGCACCTGATAATAGGTTTTTCTCAGTAGAAGACTTTAAAACAGGAAGTTCTAATGAAACACTCGGAATCGAAATACGACCAATTACTTGTTTCTTATCTAAAGATGCGTTCGCTACTTCTGCCAAGTCTGGTTGATTAATTTTCGAAGCATCTACAAATTCTGTCTCATGTTTTTCATAATCCATTTTTTGAACAGCCTGTACATTTTCAGTCTGTTTCTTTTCAGCTTGATATCCATCATAAAATGGTTTGCCGATTAATACACCACCTACAACAAATAGGAGGATTGCTACTATACTATAAATTCTTTGCTTATTCATATACAATTCCTTTCCGTTACAAAATCTTACTCTATTTAAAATGATAAGATAATATTGCTATATGTACAAGTGTAAGCTGAAAAGAAACCTTCTTGCTGATGCAAGAAGGTTTCTTTTTAAGCGATTTTATTTCGATATAAAGATACGTGGAAAATTGTCATTTGAATAAAGAAAATACTAAATGCAATATATATTGGATATGCAGGAACATATAGATTAGCAATTGGAGAAAGCGTTAAAAAACCAACCGCACAAGGCAACACGTACCATAGTGACATAAATGTAGTACGACAAGCCTTTTCTGTAATCGCCTTTTCCCGCTCGTCTTCTTGAGGAAATAACAGTGGAAACATCCAATATGATAGCTCTTTATATTTTTTCTTTTGAATTTTATAAAGAACAGTCGATACAATACCAAATATTAAAAGCAATCCTATTGGCATTAAACTCACCGAAACTTCAAATGGTACCCTCTTCGTTTGAATAAAATTAGCAACTTCGATAGTAAAATAATACAACTCAATAAATGCCCAACCTGCTAATACCATTAAAAGTACATTCAACATATAGGAAAATACAAGTCTATTCATCCTCTTCCCCCTCCTTATTTAAAACAAACACATCTTCCATCTTGAGCTCGAACACATCGCAAATCGTAAGCGCTAATAACAATGACGGAACATAATCCCCTTTTTCAATTGCCGCGATTGTTTGTCTCGTCACTCCAACCTTTTCTGCTAATACACTTTGCGAAAAATTAAACCGAGCTCTTAATTCCTTCACTCTATTTAAAATGGTCAAATTTACCACCTCTCACCACCATTGTATGCTATCCTTAACAAAATGTAAACTCAACTTAACATTATTTTTACAAAAAAATCCAACTTTACATATTGTAAAGTTGGATTACGTGTTAGTTTAAAATTGTAACTTTAACGATTTTTCTTCCCCATTGACTAGAAGACCCTTTATCAGGCATTAACACATCAATTCTGTTACCTTTAATCGCTCCACCAGTATCTGCTGCAATTGCGACTCCATAACCTTCAACATTTACAGTTTTACCTAATGGAATAACATTTGGATCTACAGCAATTAATTTCATTCCTGGGTTTGCAGTTAGATTATAACCTTTACCACCTGGTCCCCATGCAGAGAATACTTGTTGACCTGGTGCATAACCATTTTCCCCTGGATCAGCTGTATAAGCTGTAGCTTCTACATAAATTTCTTTCCCACCAGCAGTTGGCTTAGGAGATGGTTCAGGTTGTGGAGGTTCTACCTTCGAATTATTATTAGTAACTGGTTCAGCTGGTTTACTAGCTTTTGCTTGCTTTTGCTTTTCAGCAATTTCCGCTTGCGCTTTCGCTAAAGCTTCTTGCTCAGCCTTTGCAGCTGCCTCCGCTTTTGCACGCTCTTCTGCTGCAATTCTTGCTGCTTCTTGCTCACGAGCAATCGTTTCTTGTACTGCCTTCATGTTTGATTCGATTTTAGCCTTTTCTTCTGCAGCTAAATTAAGTTGGCTTGCAACCTGATTATATTTAGCTTGAACTGTTTGTAAGTTAGCTTGACGCTTTTTCAAGTTATCTTGCAAATCAGCTTGTGCTTTTGCTAATTTTTGTTTGTCTACCACTAAAGATGCTTCTTTTTCGTCAATTGTTTTCTTGTCTGCTTCAATTTGACGAAGATCTTGTTCCTGTAGACGTAAAATTTCTTTATCAGCTTCTAAAATAGTAGAAACTGCGTTCATACGTTGTAAGAAATCTGCAAAGTTTTTTGACTCTACTACAACTTCTACTACTAAACTTGTATTTGAACTGTTTTGAACAGAAACCATACGTTTTCTCATAATATCTTTACGAGCAAGGACTTTATCCTCTAAAACGACAATTTCTTCCTTTTTTTGCTCAATCTGCTTATGTGTTTCATCAATTTTACGTTGAATAGCAGCTTGATCCTCTTTATTTTTTGCAATTGTATTATTTAAATTATGTAGTTCGTTTTCGATACCTTGAATTTCTTTACTAACAGCTTGCTTCTCTTGCTCTTTCTTTTGCATTTCTGCATCGTTTTGCTGCAATTGCTGTTGCATGTTGTTAAGTTTCTCGTCGTTTGACTCTGCTTTAACAGCGACTGTACTAGAAAGACTTATAATTCCTGCTAATACTAGACTACTGATTCGCTTAAAATAGTTCATAATCCGACTCCCTTCTTATACAGTTATACATGATTTATTTTACAGTTTGTTTACAATACCATTAAATACAGTTTATTTTTCATGACGAAAAAAAGGGAATTATGCATAAAATGTAATAGATTCTTAAATATTTAACAATTCCTATATTTAAAAATTATAAAAGATGCTAAAATCCAAATATAGAGAAAATATAACTTCTAAAGGCGGTTGAAATAAATATATGTTTACTCAAAAGAAATCACTCCAACATAAAATTGATCAATTAGAAAGTCGTATACAAGAACTAGAAGCAGAATTAAAACAAAAGGATATCGAACAACAAGAGACTATTTCTTCTATCCACGATCGTGTACAAAGCGTTGTTCAAGAGCATCAACTTGTAAATAACCAGCACAATACACTTCAAAATTTAGTTCAACAATTAAGCTCATGTTTCGAAAATGTTTCAACACGCACTACACATTCCAATGAATTAAATAATGAAATGTTACAAAAAGAACAAAGCTTAATTCAATCTATTGAAGAAATCATTGACTGCTCTAATGAAGGAAAAGAATCTGTTCACCGTTTACTTATTGTAATTAACAAATTAGGCGAACAATCTCAACGTACGTCTAATAGTATGAATCATTTAAGTGAACGCTCAAAAGAAATCGAGCAAATTGTAGAAGTCATTCAAAACATTGCAGCACAAACAAATTTACTTGCTTTAAATGCAAGCATTGAAGCTGCACGTGCTGGTGAACACGGTAAAGGATTCGCTGTCGTTGCCAATGAAGTAAGAAAATTAGCTGAAAGTACAGCTGAAAGTACAAAAAACATTGGCAACTTAACGAAAAAAATTCAAGAAGAAATTGAAAAAGCATACGATAATACAAAAGATAATTTGCATTTAGTCGATGAAGGTGTAGAAATGAGTGCCGATACAAACGCTAGAATTGAAAATATTTTAATTATGATTCAAACGTTACAAAACGGTGCTACTAATGTTATTAAAGCTATTGAAAACCAAAAGTCTTGTAATGATGATATATTACGAGAATTCGCTACTACACAACAAATGTTCCAAAAGTTAAATACTACTATTATGAATCACATTCATGATGCTGAGAAAGTCGATGTTCAATTAACGAAAAGTCTTGAAGAAACAGCAGTTTCTCATTAATAATAAAAATCCCTTATACTGCTATAAGGGATTTTTATTATATTTCGAATATTTATTTCTTCTCAATATTCATCCGTATCTTTGTTATAATGGACAAGTTGTTTCTTTCGACTATTAAACAAGGAGGTTATTATGGAACAATTTTACTACATTTTAAAATATTTAATTCTTGGTCTGTTCCAAGGACTAACAGAACCGATTCCGATTTCTTCAAGTGGTCACCTCGTTTTAGCACAGCATTTGCTAGGACTAAAAATCGAAGGGTTTAGCTTTGAACTACTTGTTAATTCAGCTTCATTATTAGCTGTATTACTTATTTATAGAAATGATTTAATTCGTCTAACAAAGAATGGTCTATCTTATATATTTACAAGAGCAGAAGATGCAAAATCAGATTTCTTCTTTATTATTTACCTTGTTATTGCGACCATTCCAGCAGGTGTTATTGGTGTTTTATTTAAAGATTACATCGATCAGTACTTAAAAGGTGTGAAAATGGTTGGGATTTCCCTTCTTATTACCGCTGTCGGACTTTGGATTATTAGAAACTTGCGTGGACGTAAAAATGATGGCGATCTTTCTATGAAAGACGCAATTATCGTCGGATTAGCACAAGCTTGCGCACTAATTCCTGGAATAAGCCGATCAGGTGCAACAATCGTAGCAGCGATGTTACTTGGTATGAAGCAAGAAACGGCTCTTCGTTTCTCATTCTTACTATATATCCCTGTTAGCTTAGGTGGTTTATTACTAAGTATTACAGACATTGCAAAAGATCCAAATCTAGATACACTATTCGTACCATATATCGTTGCATTTATCGCAACATTTATCATGACGTATATTTCATTAAAATGGTTTATGAACATTATGGCAAAAGGAAATTTAAAATATTTCTCTTTCTATTGCATTATCGTAGGTGTACTTACTCTTATTTTCTTATAAGGTAAAACTTACAAATCAAAAAGCGAGTCATTCTATTACACTAGAACGACTCGTTTTTTTATGCATATACTTTCTTTTCTTGACAATACAAACGAATAACATGTTTATTTTGTTGAAATACATCATGCGTTAGGCGGATAATAATAAAATTTCGTTTTATTTGATCATCATGAACAAAAATCTGTTCTCCCTCTTGAAAACGCCACGCACTTTCAAAAGTTGTAATATGATCCCCACTTACAGAAAAAAGCTCATATCGCATATTTTGTACCCTCTCTCAACTTATAATAATCATAATATCATTATATTAAATTTAGTATAACTTAATTCCGTTGAAATTTGTAATTTTTTCTATTTCGAAATATTTTAATTTTGTTTTACGCTTCTTTTAACGTTATAATGATAAACGAATTTTCATTGAAAGGAGCTTCATTTTGACTGCATATATATTTCCAATAAAAACAGCATTTATTTTATTTCCTATTTTAGCAATGTTCCTCTTAATACCTTTTTTAATATTTAACTACCGAAAGTACGGTTATTTAAATAAATGGCGTTCATTTATTTTGTACTCATTATTACTTTACTTATTAAATGCCTATTTTCTTGTGATTTTGCCGTTACCACAAACATATGATACTTGTAGCCTACAACCGGCTAATACACAACACATGCAACTATCACCATTTTATTTCATACAAGAAATTAGTAATCATACTTCGGCAATTTTAACGAAACCAGCTACTTATTTCTACCTATTAAAAGAATCTGCGTTTTTACAAGTAGCATTTAACGTTCTATTAACCGTTCCATTCGGTATTTACTTACGGTATTATTTCCGACGTAGTTTCTTACAAACAATTTGTATTTCTTTTTGTCTTTCACTCTTTTTCGAGCTGACACAAGTGACTGGACTATACGGTATATACAATTGTGCGTACCGCTTATTTGATATAGATGATCTGTTTTTAAATACATTAGGCGGCGTAATCGGCTTTATCATTGCACCAATTTTTACGTACTTCCTTCCGAAAGCAAGCGAATTAGATAGTCATATTGATTTGGAAACGAAACCAGTCGGATTCGTTCGTCGCTTTATCGCGATGCAAATTGATTGGATTTTCTTATCCATCGTTGTACCTGTCATTAAAAACAAAGGAAATTCTTTCTTTGTTTCTAATATTCAATCTTACACGAACATATACGAACTCATTTTCATAACGTGTTCGATCTTTATTTACTTTATTATCATTCCATACTTTACGAATGGAAAGACAATCGGTAAAGCATTGCTTCGTATTTACGTGAAAGGACAATCAGATCGTATTACGTTGAAGGAACTATTCATCCGTTATGGTATATTCTATTTCGTTTTAGGTGGAATCAATTATATTCTTTCTAGTAGCTCTATCTTAAATCTTAAAGAGCCTTTAGTATTAGTAGTTATATTATTATTCCAACTCGTAATTAACGGTCTATTTATTATTCATGTTTTATTACATGTATTTAGTCGTGATAAGTTACTATTTTACGAGCGAATTAGTCAAACAAGAAATGCGATTGTACTAAAAAAAGCTGACAAGTAATACTTTGTCAGCTTTTTTTCATAATCGTAAATAACTTTTCTGTGTAAGGATTTGAAAACATTTCTGCTTCATCTAATAATTTCCTCACCTTTAGAAACGAATGCAATTCTGGATATATATTTTGTAATTTTTCGTACGTTAACGTATGCATTTTTCCCCAATGCGGGCGTCCTTCATACTTTAGAAAAATTTTCTCCACCTCACCAAAATAAGCAGCATACTTCATACCTTTATACATATGAACAGCTATATACGCAGAATCTCTTCCATACGCTGGACTGAGCCATATATCATCCCTTTTCACATAACGGCATTCAATTGGGAAGTGCACTTTATACTTTTTCTTTTCAATAAGGTTTGAAATTTCTTCTACAACGGCCTGCATATACTTTGAAGGAACACTATACTCCATTTCATAAAATGGAACCGCACGCGATGTAGCAAATACTTCATAACTCGGACCAATTATTTTTGTATTCGGTACAGCTTTAGCTGATAATCGACTTACTCCTTTACTTATAGAAGGAAACCATTTACATCCTTTAGATAACAAAGAGAATATCTGATTTTCAAGTAACTCTACCTTTAGTTTATGCCATTTCAAATCACTTTTTTTACCCGTTGTTTCGTTTGTAATTTTCACTTGCACTTCATCTGAATAAGGAAAAACAAAAAATTCAAAATGGCGATTCTTCTTATATTCTTCTAGCTTGTTCATTACAGTAGATAATGACTGTTTTTCACTTTTATAAACGAGTGAATAGGCTGGAATAACCTTCAGTTTTATTTTTACAATGATACCTAACATTCCAAGCGACAACTGAAAAGCTCTCCAATATTGTACATTCTCCGTTTCCGAACAAACTATACTCTCACCTGTAGATAAAACTGCGGTAATCTCTATAACTTGTGTTGATAAACTTCCAAAGGTAATACCCGTTCCATGCGTCCCCGTACTAATTGCTCCTGCGATAGATTGCGAATCAATATCCCCTAAATTTTCTTGCGCATAACCTTTTTCCTCAAGTAACTTCCCTAGCTCATGTAACTTTGTTCCTGCCCATACTTCGGCAACCATTTCTTCCGTATCAATATTCACAATTCCCTTCAATTCATCTAAAGAAACTAAAATTTCTTCCGTTTGCACAAGAGGTGTAAACGAGTGTCCTGAACCGACAACACGAATTTTCTTCCCTTTCTTTCGTGCAAGCTCTACAACTTCTACTACATCTTGTATACTTTCTGGATACATCGTATAATGCGGTGTTCCTTCTACATTCCCTGTCCAATTTCTCCATTTTTGTCCCTTTATAGAAAGCATTGGCCATCCCCCCGATATGTTGAATACTTCCCAATAATCTCTCCTTCTTTCACACGATATAAAAACGGAAACCGCTCACATAACTCTCCAGCTTTACTATGGCGAAACAAGATACAATCTCCTATTTCTACTCGTTCCTCACCGTTATAGAAAATCGGTGTTTGCACTTCACCAGCACCTTCTAAAGCTAATAGTTTGGCACCATCTGGCCTCCAAATCTCAGGTTCTTTATCTTTTCCGATTGCTCCTGAGGCCATATATCCACCACCTAAACAAGTGTAAATTGTTGGTGCTGGTTTACGCACAACTGGTAAAGCAAATCCGACAGCTGGATGAAATTGCACCTCTTTATAATAATCAAACAGCTTCGGGGCATAAAAAGCCGAACCTATTGTAATCTCTGAAACTGAATGATCTTGCTCAGTTGTTTTTATACTTCCTGTGCCTCCCCCATTTACAAACCTTAGTTCAATACCTAGATTTTGTATTTCTTTTACGATATGTCCTCTTCTTTCTTTAACTTCTAACACTGATTTCTTCTTTAAATATGAAATCACTTTACTTTTCGCTCGTTGATTCGGTATGTGATCTCCTACCCCAGCAATTTGGGCTTCATATCCCATTACACCATCTAGTATTAAAAATGATGATTCTTTCAACCTTTTTACTATTTTCAAAGCACCTTGCACATCTTTTACCGGTGATCTTTTGACCCCAAAATGGAACTTAAAAAAAAGACTACTCATATCAATATCTAAGCAAACACGAAAACATCCTTTAGACTTCTCAGCAATTTTTTCTAAATAAACAATATGATCTTCACAATCCACCATACAAGTTATAATGAGCCCTTGCTTTGTTAGCAAACTTATTTCATGTAACGCTCTTTCATCATAAGCAGGATATCCGAGCAATAAATCATTGAATCCTTGTTCAATTAAAAATAAAGCTTCCCTAGGTGAAAAACACATAATACCTTGAAATCGTTCATTTGCAGCTAAAATCTTTTGCATAACCGGAACAGAACGTAACGATTTACTCGCTATACGAATCTTCTTATTGCCACTTAATTCTATAATCAATTGAATATTTCTATCTAAAGCTACTTCATCCAAAAATGCACACGGTAATGGAACTTCTTTAAAAATTCCTCGATCCACATTTTTTCTCTCCTCTTCTCTATATGTCTTATACATATTGGAAAGAAAGTTGGAATCTCCTCTACAAAATAAAAAAGTTTCTTCCTATTTAAGAAGAAACTTTTTTAGGACTACTTCATAGAAATAGTTGCTGCTACTGGATAATGATCAGAATAATCATCATACGTATATTTTTTGAGCCATGATGTAACAGTCCACTGTGGAGATTTCGGTTGTAACACTTTATTCTCTACAAATGACGGGTTCGCATGGTCTTTACTTGCAATAATATAATCTAAATACTCGGCAGGGCTATCAGGGAAATTATATTTTGCAATACTGTTTGTCGTCGCATCCCAAGTTGCTGTATGTCCCGTATAAGATGGAATAGAAGCGTGCAATGTTTTGAACATTGATGCGTATTCTGAGTCACTATTGTTCTCAGCATTTATTTTATTCACATTCATATCACCACCAAATAGGACGTACTCGTCATTTGGTATATTTTTATTTTTAATAAAATCTTGAATTTCTTTTAACTGGTTTGTACGTACAGATGCAGGTGAAGTTTTTCCGCACATACTATCTTCTGCCTGCAAATGCGTCCCAATTACATGAACGAAACGATCATTTTTCTTAATCTTCGCGTATACAAATCCTTTATTCGATAAATTATCCGGCCCGCATCCATTTGCAAATACATATTGAACCTTTTCAACGATCGGCCATTTGCTCACGATTGCAACGCCTCCATCTTCAGGCGTTGAAGATGAATAACTACCTAACGTTTTATCCCATTCATTTCCGTTACTACGACCTAATACAGCTGTTTGATTTGGGTATTCTTTCTTCAAATTTCCTAAAAGGCGATCTGAAGCACTATTATCAAACACTTCATTTAATATAACAACGTCTTGATTTTTAATATAATCTGCCGCCCCAATTAAATCAGCACGCTGACTTTGTCCCCAATTCGGATATAAGTTAGTTGATAGCATGTACACGTTATGCGTCATCACTTTCAAAATGTTGTTTTGATCTGTAGACGTATCTGCTTGAGCTGAAGATCCTCCGTATAAAACTCCTAAACCAATCCCAAGGCTAAGTACACCTTTTAGCAATTTACCTTTCACGTTCCATCCCTCCATGTGTATAGTAATAAAAAGGTCAAATACTCTATTGTGAGATTTGACCTTTTTTAAATACTTAACGATCTCCGTACGTATCAAACCAAAGCTGAATGTATCCAGCAGTAACACGTTGTGCATCCATTAATCGCTTACCTGTCATTGGCGTAACTTCAGCGCGCCATTTATCTGCATATTCTTGTGACACAGCTGCTTTTACGAACCAATCTTTCGTATTATCATTTACAATTCCAGAGTAATCTTGTTTCGCTACTACTGCCGCTCCATGAATCCACTCTTCTGGATTTGTACCTTTCCAGTTCCAATATCCATTTCCATCCGTCACTTTATAATTATCTTTTATCGTATCTACAAAGTTTTCATATTTAGAATGGAATCCTTGTGGATACGAAAGATTTGTAAAGTTTGCTGCATGCATCGGTTGGTTTACATCTCCTAAATAATGAAGAGATAATCCTAAATAGAAGAATGCTTGTTTCATATCTTTATTTTTATATGATTCACCAGCTAATTTAAAATATTTAGCGCCAGTTTCTTTTGCCTGCTTTGCAAATGGAATATATGTTTTTCCATTGTCTGGATCATAGAAATGTGAAGCAAATGTGCTATTATCATAATAAGGATTTTCATAGTCAGCAGCATAAATACCGTTCTCTAACTCCGTACGCCATTCATTTAATTGTGCAACTCGATCTTGTTTTACAAGTGTTGTATTGCGAGACATAATATCAATCGCACGGTTTACAATCCATAAATGAGAATTTACGCCTTCTTTATGTTTATCTTCAGCAGACCAGCGGTGAACTATTTTTATTTTACTTCCCCCATCGTTTTCATGAGCAAATGCAACGCTTTGTAAAGGAGCTACTACTGTAATAGCTGCTGCTAAAGCAAGTACTTTCTTTTTCATCTGAAATCCTCCATTTTATAATCGAATTATTGTAAACTTTTTGTTAGGATCCTATGATGTCGTCCGGTTAACCTATGACTAGAATATCCCACCTTTCACGAAATTTCTATCACTAAATTAAAATATGCAGATTTTCATATCATTATAACTTTATACACAGTGAATATAATGAATGAATACACTTTCATTCTAATAAACTATTATTAAGGCTTATCTAAACTAATGTAAAAAAAGAGTAAAGCATCCACATGCTTTACTCTTTTTTTCTATTCGATAATATACTCGGCAGTTGTACATTAACTGCCAACTTATGAATAAATCCAAATACTAATCCAATCCCAATAAATATGTATAAGATTGTAAATATCTTTCCAAAATCAGTTTGCGGGCTAAAATTAGCATCACCGACAGTCGTCAACGTGACCACACTAAAATATAAAGCGTCAAGAGGACGTAATCCTTCAACTGTACTATAAAAAATCGTACCGGATGTTAATGTTAAAAATGTTAATACGAATAATACTTGAAATTCTTTATCTTTCCACGCTCGTAAACAAGCTTTTAGCATCCGTTTCAATGTCAACATAAATGAAAGCATTAGACTTCCCCTTCCAAACAAAATACCTGTAGTTACAGGAAAGTCTATCACCTTTCTGTATAGAAAAAAAGTAGCCCTCTTCTATTTCTAGAAAAGAGCTACTTTTTACTATTCTATATTATTTAGGTGAAACAAGAATTTTCACTTGTGTTTTATCTTTTACAAGTGCTTCAAATCCTTCTTCAACAACTTGATCTACTGTGATTTTTTTCGTAATTAATTTCTCTGCCTGAATTTGGCCAGAGCTAATTAATTTAATAACAGCTGGGAAGATATGACGGTATCCTAAAATACCAACCACTTCTTTTTCTTTTAGTACAAGATTATTTGGAGTAATTGTTGCGTCTTTTTCCCATACACTAACAATTACAGTTTGTCCTTCAAAGCTTGTGCTTTCAATTGCTTGACGAAGTACTACTTCAACACCAGTTACTTCAAAGCTTACATTTACACCTAAACCATTTGTTAAGTTGCGAATTTCAGCTAATACATCTTGAGTCGCTGGATTCAATACGTAATCCGCACCTGCTAATTTTGCTAACTCTTGACGTTCTTTAGAAAGCTCGACTGCAATAACAGGAGTTGCTCCTGCTGCTTTAGCTGCTTGGATAACAAGAAGTCCAATTGGACCACAACCAAATACTGCTACAGCTTCCCCTTCTTTTAATTTACTTTGACGTACTGCATGAACTGCTACAGCTGCTGGTTCTACAAGTGCACCTTGTTCATATGTCATTTCATCTGGAATATGGTGAACCATATCTTCTGGTACTACTGTATATTCAGAGAAACCGCCGCCTTCTCCGCCAAGACCGTGGAAAACAAGTTGTTCACAAACATTGTAATGTCCATGTTTACAAGCTTCACATTTACCACAAGAATAAATTGGTTCTACAACGACGCGGTCTCCCACTTTATGAGATGTAACGCCTTCACCGATTTCAACTACCTCACCGCTAAACTCATGACCTAAAATAACCGGTGCTTTTACATGTGTTAATGGATGCTCTTCTGTGGGAATAAAAATAGGTCCTGCTAAATATTCATGCAGGTCTGTCCCGCAGATACCACACCATTTCACTTTAATCTTAACTGCTCCTGGTTTTACAGTTGGTTCTGGTACTTCTTCTACTCTTACATCACGTTGATTATGCCAAAGTAATGCTTTCATTTTATACATCCCTCTCTATGTATATAATTAACCTGGTGAAGTTTACAAATCTATTATAATACTTCTATCCATATATTTCAAAAAAACAATCTCGTTCCCACTAAATTTTAACAAATAACGTTCAATATTTTGTCACTTTGTACTTTTTTCCACATCTGTTAATTCAATTTCATTGCGGTTGAAATTAGCATTATGCCATAATAGCATAGGAGAGGTGAATATCGCTTGAAATATTTTATTTACTTTATTGTTATCGTAGCGTTTCTAGATACATTTTCACAATTACCTATTATGAGTACGTTCGCTCAAAGTCTTGGGGGATCCCCTCTTATTATTGGGCTAGTTGTCGGCATGTACTCATTTGCTAATATGATCGGTAATATTATTGCTGGCGCTGCTGTCGATAAATTTGGTGCAAAAAAAATACTTTATATAAGCATGGGACTTACGAGTTTCATAGTCTTGTTATACACTGTTGTTCAAAGTGGTGAACAACTATTAGTTGTGCGCTTTATGCATGGCTTTAGTGACGGATTTTTAATTCCTGCTGCCTTTACGTTTTTATCAAAACAAACAACTGCAGCAAGGCAAGGTAAGGCAATGGCTCTATCTGGGGCTGCTGTTGGAACAGCGGCAATTGTAGGACCTTCTTTTAGCGGAATTATGAAAGCAACTGCCGGTATAGAGTGGGTGTTCATTACCATTTCTATTTTAATGGTTCTTGGTACAATCGTATCTCTCTTCTTCTTACCAAATAACGTATCAAGAAAAGATACTTCAAGAACACAAATGATGAACAAAGAAGATATGTTTGAACTATTGAAATCAGAACCGTTATTACAGGCATATATTGGTGCTTTCACACTCATGTTTTCACAAGGAATTGTCACTTATATGTTACCAGTAAAGGTTGAAGCATTAGCCCTTAAAGCATCTACAACAGGCATGATGTTAAGTGTATTCGGCATTACCGCTATCCTCTTCTTCTTACTGCCAACAAATCGTATTTACGATCGATTTAATCGTTCAAAACTAATGTTAATTGGTATTGCAGTAATGGCATTAGCATTATCTTTACTTGGATTATTCGCAACAAAAGGCATGCTCTTTATCGTTATGATGATTTATGGCATTGGGTTCGCTATCCTTTTCCCATCGATAAATGCATTACTTGTTGAAAATACGACAGATGATAAACGCGGAAAAGCATTCGGATTGTTTTATGCTTTCTTCTCATTAGGAGTTGTTGCTGGATCCTTTACAGTTGGAGCAATCGGGGCATCCCCTAGCGTTAGCTTCGTTATCGGAACTGCATTCTTATTAACATTTGCCGGAATGATTTATGTCAGAAGCAAAATAAAAAACAAAGGCAAAGTAAAAAAGACAATGATGGGTTAATGCCATCGTTGTCTTTTTTTTGCCGAATATATTACTTTTGTGTGTAGCTAAGTAACAATGTAAATAAATTGAATGGTAAAGGCAATACTACATTTCTTCTTTTACAAAAAAGTGTATCAATACCAACGATACTTCGACAATTTCCTCGGAAATATTTCCTTTCCCTACATAATTTGATACACTACATATAAACAGACACTTGTATTACATAAGCTAAAATAATAACTTACTGTACAAATTCAAAAGCGCATTCTTCATATGAAGAATGTGCTTTTCTGTTATTAACGTTTAATCCAAACAGCGCCTGCTGATTTATCCTCTGCCTGTCCAACAACTTGGAATTTAAGTCCAAGATTCGGAACTTTTCTTCCTGCGTCTGCAATTTGGTTGTTACTATATACTTTTGAATCATCAAAAGTTGTAACGCCTTGTAATCCAGAATAGTTAAACTGTCCACGTGTTAATGAATTTACACTCCATGCTGGTGTTTGATCAAATGAAAATGCTGCGTCTGCAATTTGCATACCTGTATTACCGTAAGTTGGTTTTCCGTTTAAATTGCCAACAAGTGCCTCTGGATGCGAATCTACAACACCAAGGAATCCTTCACCTGGATGCACCCCAACCCAGTTATCTTTGAAACTATCATCTGCATACCAAACGACAAGACCTGTATTATACACTGGACCTTTTCCTGCTTTTAAACCATTATCTGATCCCGCATAGTTTCTCCACTCTAAGTAGTAATAATGAGCTTTCTTCTCTGTCCCATCAGAAACAACAAAACCATTTACATTCATTTTAGACTGTCCTTCTGCATCATCAGAAAATACAACTTGTCCATCAACAGTTACATTTACATTGTCCATCGCAAAACCTTTATATGTTACAGCTGGATCTGTAATATAATCGAATTGTAGTTTCACTTTTTTGCCTTTAAATTGACTTAAATCATATGATTTATCAATCCATTTTCCATCTGTTGTATCTTTATCTCCTTGGACTACTTTTTCTCCAAGTCTATCAATTAATGTTTTCGTTCCATCTTCTGTTACTGCATGCACTTCAACAAAATCGCACTCTGCTTCTAACTCATAATTTGCTTTATAATCAAACTTTGCATTTGTTCCTTTTGTTAAATCAAAGAACGGTGTTTCTAATGTTGTATGCATATCATCGCCTCTTGTACTATAATATGCATGCTTTCCAAACTCCGGTTTAATTGTTTCAACACTTTTGCCTGGTAAGTTAACACGTACAACACCTGGACGATTTGATTTCGTAACACTTTGATCAATATATGTAGGAACTCCTACACCACGCTTAATTTTATCGTAATCTACTTCTAAAATTTTTGCCCAGTTGCCACCCATATTCTTTTGTAAGAAATCTTTATTTTGTGGTGAAAAACTAGTTGGCTCTGTTCCTGCAATTTTCCCTGTCCAACTACCTCCACTCATTAATGACCAAGCTTCGACAGGTGAACCAGTTCCAGTATATTTCGTATCATATTCATCTGGTAATCCAAGATCATGTCCAAATTCATGCGCAAACACACCTACTGCTCCATCTTCTGGTTCAATTGTGTAATCATGTGCTGCTACTTTTCCACCAAAGTAATCTACTTTTGATTTTGTACCTTCAATCGCTACTGGATCTACTGCTAATTTTGAACGATGTGACCAGATCGCATCATCACCTAATTTACCACCACCTGCTTCTTGACCAACACCAGCATGGATTACCATTAAATGATCAATTACACCGTCAGGTTCATTTTGATTCCCATCCCCGTTTGTATCATATCTATCAAACTGATCAAACTGAGATAAATCTAACCCTTTCTCAGCAGCTGCATGTAAAGCTTCTTTCACTAAATCACGTGCGCCTTTTGGACCTTTGTTATCATGACCACTGCTACCATCAGCTCCATAATCAGATGCTTTTCCTGGAACTGTTAGCCACTCCGTTACATATCCATCTGTCGTATAACTACCGCCAGACTGCTCTTCGTAATATTGTTTAAATGTTTTTACTTTCGAACCATCAAATAACGTATATGGTTCATTACCAAATAACATCTTTTGATAATGCTCTCTACTAAAGTCATTCGAATACATATACCCTGGTGTTTGATCAATATTATTATGTTTATAATCACTAAATTCAACAAGTAACACTAATACCTTATCCGTTCGAACAGATCCCTTATACGGCGCTTGCTTTGCTTTAGATGTTGGAACTTGCCCATTCAATTGTTTTTTATTTGGTTCAGGCTTTTGCTCAGGGCTAACGTTTTTTTCAGGTTTCTTTACCTTTTCCTTTTCTTCCATTTTTTTCTCTTTTATTTTTTTCACGAAATCAGATGCCTCTTTAGCAGTATCAGCTGGAAGAATTTCTTTATTTGCCTGGTCCCCTTGTTTCTTTTCAATATATTTCTCTACAGCCTTTTTCGTCTCTTCTTTAGAAGATGCTGGATTAATTTCTCCTCTTTCTTTCAGCGCTTCCGCTAGACGATCTTCTTGAATTAAATTGTAATCAATTGGTGTTGTAGACACATTTTCTTTCTCTTTTGCTGGTGTTTCTGCGTATACTAATGGGGCACTCATTACAGATGTGCATCCGATAATTGCCGCAATTGCTAATGACGATAACACTTTAAATGGCGCTTTTCTTCTCATTTCATTTCTCTCCTTTTATAAAACTTAAAATTCAGATAAAGTGGGATAAATAAGTGCATTTAAATCAAAAGCTCTACTTTCTGCCCTCCCTATATAAAAAGGCATAATTCTATAAACATTAAGCTTTCTGTTATAGAATCATGCCCTCCAGTTTTCTGGTCAGACTCTCTATCTGTCTATATCAAAATATGAAAAATAAAGAGTGATTTGTATATATTAAATAGTTTATATAACAAATTTAAAAGACAATATGCAAAATTGCATGAAAATTCTTTTAAATAAAAAAGAATCCTAGTCAATTAAACTAGGATTCTTGATTTTCTATTATTTCTCTTGTGTTTTTTCCCAATCAGCTAAGAATTTCTCAATTCCTTGATCTGTTAATGGATGCTTCACTAATGAAGCAATTACGTTTGCTGGGATTGTTGCAATATGTGCACCGTTTAATGCTGCGTCAGTTACGTGAACACTGTGACGTACAGATGCTGCGATAATTTCTGTTTCAATACCATGAATTGCAAAGATTTCTGCGATTTGGTGAATTAAGTCCATACCGTTATGACCGATATCGTCTAAGCGACCTAAGAATGGTGAAACGTATGTTGCACCAGCACGAGCTGCAAGTAATGCTTGAACTGCTGAGAACACTAATGTAACGTTTGTACGAATTCCTAAGTCAGAGAACGCTTTTACTGCTTTTAAACCTTCTGTTGTCATTGGAACTTTTACAACAACGTTTGGAGCAATTTTCGCTAACTCTTTTCCTTCTTCGATCATTTTATCTGCTTCTAAGCTAATTACTTCTGCACTTACAGGTCCTTCTACAACGCTGCAAATTTCACGAATGCGCTCGTGGAAGTCTACGCCTTCTTTTGCTACAAGTGATGGATTTGTCGTTACTCCAGCTAATACGCCTAATGCATTTGCCTCTTTAATTTCGTTAATGTTTGCTGTATCAATAAAGAATTTCATTTGTTATTCTTCCTTCCTAATTTTCATTTTATATTTATTTATTTTTCTTAATAAGCTCTAATTCAATCGGAATAGATTTGTCCACTTTTTTACCTTGCGTGATCTCTTTTGCTGTTTGCATCGCCTTCTCTCCGATTAATTCCGGTTTTTGAGCAACTGTTGCAGCCATACGCCCATCGTTAACCGCTTGCACAGCATCTTCTGTTGCATCAAATCCAACAACGACTACATCCGTTTTTCCAGCAGACTTCAATGCTTCAAGTGCCCCTAATGCCATTTCGTCGTTGTGCGCAAACACGGCTTTAATGTCGCTATTCGCTTGCAAAATGTTTTCCATAACAGATAATCCTTTTGCTCTATCAAAATCAGCCGCTTGTTTAGCAACTACTTTTAAAGATTTATCCGCTACGTTATGGAATCCTTTCCCGCGCTCACGAGCAGCAGAAGATCCAGGGATTCCTTCTAATTCAGCAACGTTTGCTCCTTCGCCAACTAATTCACGAATGTAATCACTAGCCATTTGACCACCTTCAATGTTATTAGAGGCAATGTGAGAAACAACTTTACCTGAATTTGCAACGCGGTCTACTGTAATAACAGGAACATTCGCTGCATTTGCTGCACTTACTGCTGAAGCAACAGCATCTGAATCAGTTGGATTAATAACAACTACATCGACACCTTTTTGAATTAAATCTTCAACATCATTTGTTTGCTTTGCTGCATCATTTTGTGCATCAACAGCAATCAATTCGATGCCACTATCTTTCGCTTTCTTTTCTGCACCTTTTTTCAAAGTTACAAAGAAGGGATTATTTAAAGTTGAAACAGAGAATCCAACTTTAATAGTTTTATTTCGACCTTTATCGCTAGAATCCTTTGCCCATTCTGGTGGTTCCATTGAACAACCAGCAGTAATGACCATAATACATGCAACGAATATAAGTAACCATTTCTTCATGAACTGTCCCTCCATTACGCTTCTTTTCGGCGATCAATTAATACAGCTAGTAAGATTACAAGTCCTTTTACAACTTGTTGGAAGAAAGAAGATACACCTAATAAATTTAAACCGTTATTTAGTACACCGATAATAAGTACACCGATGAATGTACCAACAATCCATCCTCTTCCCCCAGAAAGACTAGTTCCACCTAATACAACTGCTGCAATTGCATCTAATTCGTAAGAAGTACCTGCAGTCGGCTGTGCAGAATCTAGTCGTGATGTTAAGACAATACCTGCAAGCGCTGCCAAAATTCCGGAAAGACCGTAAATCATTACTTTAATTCTCGTAACATTAATACCTGATAATGCTGCTGCTTCTTCATTTCCACCAATTGCAAATGTACGGCGACCAAATGTCGTTTTCTTCAAAATGAAGTACAGTACTGCGAAAGCGATCATCATTGTAACAGCGGGTACCGGAATACCAAGAAAATAACCGCGGCCAAACATTTGGAACATTAAATGATCACCAAGACCAGTGATCGGACGTCCGTCCATATAAACAAGCGTCAACCCGCGAAAAATAGTCATTGTTGCTAAAGTCGCAATAAATGGAGCTACTTTTCCCTTCGCTATGATGATACCGTTTACAATTCCCATTACAAGACCAGCTAATAATCCAACTGTCATCGCAAGGAACGGGTCCATGCCACTTGCCATCATTCCAGCAACAAGTGCACTTGATAATGCTAAAATAGAACCTACCGATAAGTCAATACCCCCTGTTAAAATTACAAAGGTCATTCCGAATGCAATAAGCGCATTAATCGATACTTGACGCAGTATATTAAATAAATTTGGAATTTCAATAAACGCTGGATTTAAAGCCGTAATTACTACAATAATTAGCGCTAGTCCAATTAAAGACCCAAGTTGTTGTAATACATTCCCCTTCTTAGCCATCCTTACTCTCCCCCTGTAGCTAGTGCCATAATAGACTCTTGTGATGCCTCATCTTTCTCTAAAATGCCGCCGACTTTTCCTTCATGAATAACAAGAACGCGATCACTCATCCCTAAAACTTCTGGAAGCTCAGATGATACCATAATAACGGCATCTCCTTCTTCGGTAAGCTTATTCATAATAGAGTAAATTTCTTTTTTTGCTCCAACATCAACACCCCTTGTTGGCTCATCTAAAATGAGTAACTGCGGGTGGATACCTAGCCATTTTGCAATTACAACCTTTTGCTGATTTCCACCAGAAAGAGATTTTACCGCTTGCTCTCCACTAGATGCTTTCACATTAAGAAGCTTCATCATGTCCGCCGTAAACTGTTGTTCTAGTTCGTTACTTACGACACTCCCCTTTGAAAGACTTTCTAAATTCGTTAAAGCCAAATTTTCCCGAATTGAGAAATCTAGCACTAACCCTTCAGATTTTCTATCCTCTGTAATGAAAGCGATTCTTTGTCTAATCGCATCTATCGGACTATCAATCTTTACTTCTTGTCCATTTATAAAAATTTGGCCAGAATCTAAAGGTTCGTATCCAAATATCGCTTTCATAATATCTGTACGGCCAGCTCCCATCAAACCAGCAACACCAAGGATTTCACCTTTTCTCACCTGAAATGATACATTTTCAAACTTCCCTTTTTTCGTTCCATTACGCATTTCAAAAATAACATCGCCAATTTGACTATTTCGTTCTGGGTAACGTTCACCAATGCTGCGCCCCACCATCATACTCACTACCTCATCAAACGATGTTTCCGGAATGGATCTCTTTCCGACGTATTCCCCATCACGTAAAATCGTAATGGCATCGCATATTGAAAAAATTTCTTCCATTCGGTGTGAGATATAAACGAATGAAACGCCTTCTTTACGTAATTTATTAATGACGGTAAACAACGTTTCAATTTCACGATCTGTTAATGCAGCCGTAGGTTCATCCATAATAATAACGCTCGCGTTCGTCATTAGTGCTTTCGCAATTTCGATAATTTGCTGTTGGCCAACCGATAACTCTCCTGCCAACATAGCGCCTTTTACATGTAATCCTAACTCCGCTAGTTGCTGCTGCGCAATCGCGTTCATTTGACGCGTACGTAAAATACCTGTCTTCCCATACATTAACTCTTTACCGAGAAACATATTTTCAGCTACTGTTAAATTCGATAATATGTTCAATTCTTGATGTATAAATGCAATACCGTACTCTTCAGCTTCTTTCGCATTTTTAAAAGTTCGTTCTTGTCCATCAATCGTAATCGTTCCACCATCTCTTTTGTATACACCTGTTAAAATCTTCATGAGCGTTGATTTACCCGCTCCATTTTCCCCCATCAATGCATGGACTTCTCCTGTTTCAATCATAAATTGTGCATTCTTCAAAACAGGATTTCCATTGAACGCCTTTGAAATATTTTTCATTTCAATACGCATTCCCATCACTTCCCTTTATTAAAAAATCACGCCTGCATGTAAAATTACATTGGCATAAGGCGTAGCCTCGCCTGTACGAATAATGGCCTTCGCTTTCTTTGTATGCTCTTTAAATTGTTCATGAGATACATATTCAAACGCTGGTTCTATTAATTTTAGTTCGATTTCTTTATTTACTTCCGCATTGTTGTTAATGACTTCTTCTGCTAACGTCACTTTTTCAATTGCCATATCATCCGCTACCACTTGCAATACATCTAAAAAGCTAGGTTTTCCTATTTCAACAGCTAGATCAATTCTCTTTACTCCGTCAGGAATTGGTAAACCGCAATCAGCGATTACAATCGTATCCGTATGTCCAAGTGAAGCAAGCACTGCTGCAATCTCACTGTTTAATACGCCGTGCTTTTTCATCCGACAATCACCTGCACTTCACGTACTCTATCTCTCGTTGGCATACCGCCTTGTGCTCCAAGCTTCGTTACAGAAAGACCACCAGCAATATTCGCAAAACGAATTGCTTTTTGAAGTGTTTCTCCTTCAGAAAGCGCAACTGCTAATGCACCATTAAATGTATCACCAGCTCCAGTCGTATCTACTACATCAACAGCAATGCTAGGAACATGTACAATCTCCGTACCATTATGGAAACGTACACCGTTAGAACCTTCTGTCATCAATAGTTTGTTTGGATATTTAGCCAGTAACTCTTCAATTGGTGATGTGAAATCATCTAATACGATGCGACACTCATGTTCATTTGGCGTAATATAAGTTGCCTTTTCTAAAATATCTTCTGATAACACTTGTGCTGGCGCTGGGTTTAACATAACCGGGATTTTGTGTTCCTCACAAATAGCTAATACATATTTTACTGTTTCAAGCGGAATCTCTAGTTGAAGCACAACCATATCAGCTTTTATAAGAAGATCTTTTGAACGATTTACAACCGACTCATTGACAAGAGCATTCGCTCCTTGCACGACAACAATACTGTTATCCTCTTCTGCTAAAACGATATGAGCAATTCCTGTCGCCGCATCTGTAACCGGTACCACATAGTCGATAAAAACGCGTTCGTTCTCTAAATTTTTTCTAACTACAGTTCCATAATTATCGTCTCCTACCGCTCCAACCATCGCTACATTTGCGCCTAATCTAGCTGCAGCAACCGCCTGGTTAGCTCCTTTCCCTCCTGGAATTGTATGAAATGCTTCACCAATTACTGTTTCCCCTGCTTTCGGACGTTTTTTTGAAACGGCCACTAAGTCCATTGAAATACTACCTACTACTGCAATATTTGGCATCTATTTCATCTCCTTATTTCGTTGTATTTCGTTCTATAATTTCAATCGGTAAACGATAGTGTTTCTCTTCTAATACGTTTCCTTCCATCTGCTCTAACAACAGTTCTGTTGCAACTTTCCCCATTTCATAAATTGGCTGTGCAACAGTTGTAATAGATGGATACATCATCTCTGTTAAAGAAATTCCATCGAATCCGATAATTTGTAAATCATCCGGAATAGAAATCCCCTTTTGAAGCGCAGCCTTTACGATACCTATTGCAATTAAATCATTCCCAGCAACAATTCCATCAATATGCGGGTATTCTTCTAATAGTTCCACCGCTACACGCTCACTATTAGCTGGATCAAATGTACTCTCTGCAATCATATAAGAAAGATTATTTTGCGTAATAACGTCTACAAAGCCTTCAAAACGTTCATTAGCTGTACTTACGTCACGCGGTCCACGAATATGCGCAATATGTTTACAGCCTTTATCTATTAATAACTTTGTCGCTGCCTGACTTCCCGCATAGTTATCTGCATACACAGCAGGTATACGCTCATTAAACATACGGTCAATTGCAACGACTGGTACTGACAAGTTCATGTAATTCACACTATTTTGTGGATTTGTCGCTACAATAAATCCATCTACATTATTTTGCCTAAGTACATCAATATATTGCTTTTCTTTCTCTAAACTTTCATCAGAGTTACAAAGTACAACTGTATACCCTTGCTTATGCGCTACATCTTCTACGGCACGTGCAACTTCTGGAAAGAATGGATTCACGATATTTGGAACAACTAAGCCAATTAAACGAGATTTTTTATTATACAGTGAACGCGCTACTGTACTAGGCTTATAGTCTAGCATCTCAATCGCTCGTTCTACTTTCTTTAACGTATCTTCATGAACATATCCATTTTTATTTAACACTCTGGAAACGGTCGCAACAGATACTCCCGCTAATTTTGCAACGTCTTTAATCGTACTCATTTTCTTTCCTCTCCATTTCATGTAACCGTTTACAGAAGATAATATAACGTATTTCTAGAAATACGTCAATCATTTCTCACGAAAAAGCTTTTAAGGTTATACTCAAAAAAGCACCGCCATAAGGCGATGCTTTTTCATTACGAATAGGATACAGTTTGTTCTTTTTCCTCTGTAGCTGGCTCTTCAGCATCTTTTTTACGATCTGACAGTTTAATCTTCTGTAAGAAAATCGTAAAGATAGCGCCTACTACGATAAATACTAATCCTGTTAAGAATACAGTATGAAGTGAGTCTACTAAAGAGTTTTTCAAAATTGGTACAATGCTATTAGCGAATGCTTCTGGCATTTGTTTTAATGCCTCTGGACTAAATAACATTGAATATAAGCCTTGCGGATCTGTATGAATCATATCTTTAAATTTCGTTACCATTTGTCCCGCTTCTTTCGGGAATGTATCTAATACAGGTACTAAATTTTTTGTTAACGTTGTACCTGAAGTGTTATTCATGATTGATCCTAAAATTGTAATACCAAATGTTCCGCCGATTTGACGGAAGAACTGACTTGATGATGTTACGACACCAAGATCTTTTTTCGGGAAGCTTTCTTGTAACGCTAATGTTAATGTCGGCATTACAAGACCCATTCCTAAACCGATAACCATCATATAAGAAGTAGCAGTCAATTTAGTTGTGTGCATATCCATCGTTGTTAATAACCAGAACCCTCCAGCCATTATAAGCATTCCTGTAATAATTTGTGGTTTTACACCAACTTTTAATACAAGTTGCCCGCCAATAATACTCATCACAATCATTGTAATCATCATTGGCGTCATAATTGTTCCTGATTCAGCAGCACTTACTCCTACAATTCCTTGCATGAAGAATGGTACGAACATAATCGCACCGAACATTCCAATACTCATAAAGAATCCAATCGCATTTAGTAATGTAAATGTACGATTTTTAAAGAAATGCATCGGTAAAATTGGTTCTTCCGCTTTCGTTTCAACGATAACAAAGCTAACGATACCAATTAAAGCTAATGCAAATAACCCGATAATTTGCCAAGAATCCCATGCGTAATCTTTCCCGCCAAACGTTAATGCAAGTAATAAACTTACAACACCGAGAATCATCGTAAAGATCCCAGCGATATCAATTTTAATTGGTCCTGTTTGTTTATGTGATTTTAATCCCATTGCAATAAAGATTGTTGCTAAAATACCAACTGGCAAGTTAATGTAGAATACCCATCTCCAGTTCACTGCATCTACAATCCAACCACCCACTTGTGGTCCAATTACAGAAGCAAGACCGTATAACGCACCAAAAATACCTTGCCATTTCGCACGTTCTTTCCCCGTGAACATATCTCCAATAATAATCATAGCCATCGGCATCATAATACCGCCGCCAAGACCTTGAATACCACGGAAAATAATTAATTCTGTCATACCATTTGCCATACCACATAATGCTGAGCCAACCATAAAGATAACTAGCCCTGTTATATATACGTTACGACGGCCAAGTAAATCCGCTAATTTACCTGCGATTGGTACAACTGTCGTTGATGTTAACATATAAGCTGTTGTTAACCACGTCATTAAGCTTAATCCGCCTAGTTCACCAACGATACGTGGCATTGCTGTACCAACGATCGTTCCATCTAAGGCAGCAAATAGCATCGCAATGATTAAACCGATTAACAACAACTTTCTATTTATATTTTCTTGTTGCTCCATGTAATCTCCTCAATTCCTCTTAGTTATTCTCTTTTTTCTCTTGTGTCCCGCAAATAATTGTTTCTAACTTCTCAAAGAGGCGTAACAAATCTTCTCTTTCTTGTAATTCTAAATGCGAGAAATATTTTGCAATGTGCTCATTACGAGCGGTCATTGCCTCTTCTACTCTAGCTTTCCCCTTTTTGGTTAACTCAATGACGACAACACGACGGTCCTCTTTGTCGTGATAACGCTCTACAAGCTCTTGGTCAATTAAGCGATCGATCATCACTGTAATTGCACTAGGCTTTACATACATCTTTTTTGCTAATTTTGTCGCCCTTGAAGCTCCATAATGATCTAAAATCTTTAAAATATAAAACTGCGGTGGTGTAAGTCCTGTTGCTTGCATTTGTTCTAATAACTCTGTCTGCATTTTCTTTCCAATCGAAAAGGCAAGAGCTTGAATTTTATCGATATGCGTCATATCATTTGGCATGTTATCCACCTCTTATTTAAACAATAAAATATTTAACGTATTTAAATATTAATCCGACGAACAAAATCCGTCAACACTTTTTATCTATAAAAACGTTTACATTTTTGTCACAAAGTTGTATAATTTTCGACGAAGTTAATATTGACAGTCACGGAGAATCGGAGTACACGGCTATGAATCATAAAAAAGGAAACTTTTTTATATTTCATGGCCTTTTTATATTCTCTCTGACTTACGACACTTCGAATTAATTTGGGGAGGATTTTCATTTTATGTTTTTCACACAATTCTTTAAACCTGCGCCCCACGCGGAACGCTTACCAGCTGATCGCGTTGATAGTGAATACCGTAAATTACGTTTACAAGTATTCTTAGGTATTTTCATCGGCTATGCAGGCTACTACTTTGTTCGAAAAAACTTTTCACTAGCAATGCCATACTTAATTGAACAAGGCTTTAGTAAAGGGGAGCTTGGGGTTATCCTTTCAGCAGTTTCTATCGCTTACGGATTAAGTAAATTTCTTATGGGTATCGTATCCGATCGTTGTAATCCTCGCTACTTTTTAGCAGCTGGGCTATTTTTATCAGGTATCATTAATATTATTTTCGGCTCATTTTCTTTCATTACAACGAGCATTATACTTATGTTTGTACTTCAGTTTTTAAATGGATGGGTACAAGGGATGGGATGGCCTCCTTGTGGTCGTACAATGGTTCACTGGTTCTCTATTAGTGAACGTGGTACAAAAATGTCTATTTGGAACGTCGCTCATAATGTCGGTGGCGCACTTATGCCTTCCCTTGTAACATTAGGGTTATATTTCTTTGCAAATGACTGGAAAAGTATTTTTTACTTCCCAGGTATTCTTTCAATTTTAGTTGGTATTTATGTATTAATTACGATGAGAGATACACCTCAATCTTGCGGATTACCTTCTATTGAAGAACATACTGGAGAATATCCACCAGATGAAAAAGTACAAGATCGCGAACGCGAACTTTCAGTAAAGGAAATTTTATTTACATACGTACTAAACAATAAATTTTTATGGTACATCGCTATTGCGAACGTTTTCGTATATTTCGTACGTTACGGTGTTGTAGACTGGGCTCCTACTTATTTAGTAGAAGAAAAAAGCTTTACTCATAGTAGCTCACGTACAGCTTATGCTCTATATGAATGGGCTGGTATTCCAGGTACACTTCTTTGCGGCTGGATGAGTGATAAACTATTTAAAGGACGCCGCGCACCTGCTGGTATTTTATTTATGGTTGGTGTATTTATCGCCGTTCTTGTATACTGGCTAAACCCTCCTGGTAATCCAATGGTTGATAGTATCGCACTTGTTGCAATTGGATTTTTAATTTACGGACCTGTTATGTTAATTGGTCTACACGCTCTTGACTTAGCACCAAAGAAAGCGGCTGGAACTGCAGCTGGATTAACTGGCTTCTTCGGTTACTTAGGCGGAGCAGCTTTCGCTAGTGCCGCTATGGGCTTTATCGTCGATGCATTCGGATGGGATGGCGGATTCATCTTATTACTTGTATCTTGTGTACTTGCAATGTTCTTCCTTGCTCTTACTTTAAAGACAGGATCTCCAAAACAAAAGCAAGCTTAAGCACTAATATTATTCTTATCAAAAAAAGAGAGACTGTTCTTTCCAGAACGTCTCTCTTTTTTCTACATATAATACTTTTTTCTTACAAAAGATTTATTTCCCTCTCTTATACATGTTAGCGTTTTCAAAGCGCTTCAACTACTTATATACATGCATCCAATCTCTATATAAAAAGATTTTTGAATATTTTCTCAACTTATGCTTGTCAAACATTGTCAATTTATATTAAAATAACAACAACATACAAAATATTTAGTCTTTTCAGAAAGATGGAGGGATAGCCATGAAGAATCCACTTCTTCGCATTGAAAACTTACAGACTTCCTTTCGCATACAAGATCAATATCATGCCGCAGTTGATGATGTTTCGTTAACTGTCCATGAAAATGAAATTGTCGCGATAGTTGGTGAATCAGGTTGCGGAAAAAGTGCACTTGCCCTTTCCATTATGCGACTGCATAATGAAGCAAATACAAAATTACAAGGGCAGCTTAACTATAGAGATAAGGATTTACTAACGATGTCAGCCGCAGAGATGAATAAAGTACGCGGATCAAACATCGGTATGATTTTCCAAGAACCTCTTACAGCACTCGATCCTCTTATGACAGTTGGAAAACAAATCGAAGAAAATTTAGACTACCACACAAGCCTTTCAAAAGTTGAAAAGAAAGAACGCACCTTAGAACTACTTCATCAAGTTGGTATTCCAAAACCAGAACTTACATATAAACAATACCCACACGAATTATCTGGCGGAATGAGACAAAGAATTGTTATCGCAATTGCAATTGCTTGTAACCCAGCACTTATTATTGCAGATGAGCCAACAACGGCTCTTGATGTAACCATCCAAGCACAAATTTTAGACTTACTAAAATCTATTCAAGAACAAACGAAAATGGGCATCATTTTAATTACTCATGATTTAAGTGTTGTCGCAGAAACAGCCGATCGTATCGTCGTTATGTACGCTGGACAAGTTGTAGAAACAGGAAAAGTTGAAGAGATTTTTAACAACCCTCTTCACCCATATACTCGTTCTCTATTAAACTCCATTCCATCTGCGTATGCTGAAAAGGAAAAATTACATGTTATTCAAGGTGTTGTGCCGACATTAGCTAAGTTACCTCGCACAGGTTGTCGATTCCAAGCACGAATTCCGTGGATTAGACCTGATCAACATGAAGAAAATCCCGTTTTACATGAAGTAAAACCAGACCATTGGGTACGTTGCACTTGCTACAAACATTTTAACTTCCAAGATAAGAAAGGAGATGACGTAACTCATGGCACTGCTTAAAGTAGAAGATTTAAAAGTACACTTTCCAATTAAAGGTGGTATTTTCGGTCGTACATTAGATTACGTTCGTGCTGTTGATGGCGTAAGCTTCGAACTACAACCTGGCGAAACGTACGGAATCGTTGGGGAATCTGGGAGCGGCAAATCAACAACTGGAAAAGCAATTATGCACTTAACAAAAGCAACAGGCGGTAGCATTCATTTTAATAATAGAGATTTAACAAAATTAAGTCGCTCAGAACTAAGAGAACAGCGAAAAGATATTCAGATGATTTTTCAAGATCCTTATTCATCCTTAAACCCGAAGAAACGTGTTATGGATATTATCGCTGAACCACTTCGGAATTTTGAGAAACTCTCACCTGATGAAGAGCGTAGAGCTGTTCAAGATTATCTTGATAAAGTTGGCTTAAATCCAGAGTCTATTTATAAATACCCACATGAATTTTCCGGTGGACAAAGACAGCGGATTGGTATTGCACGCGCACTTACACTAAAGCCGAAGCTTATTATCGCAGATGAACCTGTATCTGCACTTGATGTGTCAGTACAAGCGCAAGTTTTAAACTTCTTACAAGATTTACAATCTGAACTCGGACTAACATACTTATTTATTAGTCATGATTTAGGTGTAATTCGCCATATGTGTGACCGTATCGGTGTTATGTATCGCGGACGCATTGTGGAAGAAGCAACTAGTGCTGAAATTTATAATAACCCACAGCACATCTATACGAAGCGCCTAATATCAGCTATTCCTGATATTCGTCCGGAAAACCGCGAACAACAGCGTAAATTGCGTCGTGAAGTAAGCACTGAGTACGAAAAATCATACGAAAATTATTTCAATGAAAATGGACGTGCTTACGATTTAAAACCAATCTCGCCAACTCACCGGGTGGCATTACCATAAGGGAGTGATAAAACATGTGGAAATTTATATTACGCCGGATTTTAGTTATGATACCGCAATTATTCGTATTAAGCGTACTCGTCTTTACACTTGCTAAAGCAATGCCAGGTGATGCATTAAGTGGCGCTGAACTAGCAAACCCAAAAGCCGATCCAAAAGTAATTGAAGAACAACGTGAGAAACTCGGGTTAAATGACCCTATTCCCACACAATATGTAAGGTGGATTTCAAATGCCGTACAAGGGGATTTCGGTATTTCTTACGCACATAAAATACAAGTAACAGATATTATTGGGGAACGCCTTGGTAATACAGTGCTGTTAGCTCTTCTAATTCTTATTCTTACTTATTTAATCGCCATTCCACTTGGCGTTATAAGTGGGCGTTGGAATGATACGTGGGCTGATCGACTCATTACACTCTATAACTTTTTAGGATTTGGTACCCCCCTATTTATTTTCGGATTAGTAATGTTATTCTTATTCGGCTTTTTATACCCGATCTTCCCTACAAGTGGTAGCGTTGATCCACAAGTGGCAGCCGGATCATTTGATTACTATTTAAGTAAATTAAATCATATGATTTTACCAGCTTTATCTGGGGCATTAATTGGCACTGTAGGAACTGTACAATATTTACGAAGTGAAATTATTGATACGAAACATAAAGATTTTGTACGCACAGTAAAAGCAAAAGGTGTACCAGAATCTAAAGTATATTCCAGACATATTTTACGAAATTCATTTTTACCAATTGCAGCATTTTTAGGATATGAAATTACAGGTTTAGTTGGTGGCTCTATTATTCTAGAAAATATTTTCGGCTACCCTGGAATTGGACAACTATTTTTCCAATCTATCACTCAACGTGATTTCAGTGTCGTAACTGCTCTTGTATTATTTACTGGATTCGCAACGCTACTCGGGACTCTTCTTTCCGATATTATTCTAAGCATCGTTGATCCACGTATTCGTATTGATTAATGGAGGTGAAGAAACGTTATGTTAGCAAATCCCGAAAAACAAACTGAAGTCATTCATTACGAAAAGAGCCCTTCTGGTTTCTCCATTATGTGGCGAGAATTTCGTAAAGATAAACTAGCAATGTTTTCCCTATTCTTTTTAGCTTTAATATTAATAGCCGTTTATACAACTTCATTTATTATGAAACAAGAAGATATCGTTCGAGTCGATTTGTTCGCCATTTATGATCCTCCTTCTGCTGAACATTGGCTAGGAACTGATTATGGAGGCCGTGATATTTTCGGACAATTAATTATTGGTACACGTAATTCCTTTACAGTTGGTTTAGCTATCACTCTTTTATCAACTCTTATCGGTCTTACGATGGGACTAATTGCTGGCTATTTTGGAGGAGTTGTCGATAACATTATCATGCGTTTTATCGACTTTATGATGATTTTACCATTCTTAATGATTGTTATCGTATTTATCTCACTCGTTCCAACTTTCAATATTACTACATTTATTCTCATAATGACCGCTTTCTTATGGGTCGGAAAAGCAAGGCTTATACGCTCTAAAGTATTAACTGAGAAAGAACTTGATTACGTATCCGCATCCAAAACGTTAGGAACACCAAATTGGAAGATTATCTTCCAACAAATATTACCTAATTTAAGTTCTATTATTATCGTAAATATTACATTAAATCTTGCTGGTAACATCGGGATTGAATCTAGTTTAACTTACTTAGGTTTTGGTCTACCAGAAAGTACACCGAGTCTTGGTACACTTGTAAGTTATGCAACAAACCCGGATGTATTGCAAGAAAAATGGTGGATTTGGTTACCCGCATCAATCATGATTTTAGTGTTGATGCTGTGTATAAATTTTATTGGTCAAGCGTTAAAGCGTGCGGCTGATGCGAGACAAAGAAAAGGTTAAGGGGTGGAGAAATTATGAACAAACCAAAATTGTACAAAGTATTAAGTACACTTGCTGCTTCAACATTATTACTATCTGCATGTGGGGGTGCTGATAGCGGTAGCAAAAAGGCAAACACGAAAAAAGTAGAAACAAATAAATTTAGTGCTGCTGTAAAAAATGATGGTAAAGAAATTAAAGACGGATCATTAACATATGGACTCGTTTCAAATTCACCTTTTGCTGGTGTTTTAAGTAGGGTATTGTATGAAGTTGCTCCAGATTCAGAAATTATGGATTTCTTTGATGAAGGTTTATTAGCTTCAGATAAAAACTGGGAAATCACAAATGACGGTGCTGCAACGTATACAATTTCTGAAGATAAAAAAACAATTACTATTAAGATTAAAGATAATGTAAAATGGCACGATGGTAACCCTGTAACCGCTGAGGATTTAGAATATTCTTACTTGATTATTGGTAATAGTAAATATACAGGTATCCGTTACGATACACAAATGCAAATGATTGAAGGTATGGAAGAATATCACACTGGAAAAGCTGAAAAAATCTCTGGTATTAAAGTAGTCGATCCAAAAACAATTTCGATTACTTATAAAGAAGTAAACCCTTCACTGAAAACTGGTATTTGGACATATCCTACACCTAAAAAATATTTAGGCGATGTACCGATTGAAAAACTAGCTGAATCTGATAAGATTCGTCAAAATCCAATTGGATTCGGACCATTTAAAGTGAAGAAAATCGTTCCTGGTGAATCAGTTGAGTATGAGCGCTTCGATGATTACTGGGCTGGCAAACCTAAACTAAAAAATGTAACATTAAAAGTTGTAAATCCATCTATTGTTAGTGCATCTCTGAAAAAAGGTGACATTGATATTGCATCAATTACTGCTGATCAATATCCAAACGTAAGTAAATTAAAAAATACACAACTAGTAGGAAAAACTGCGCTGGCTTACACTTATATCGGATTTAAATTTGGACATATGGACAAAGCAAAGAATGAAGCTGTAATGGATAACGATAAGTTCAAAGATGTTCGTTTACGTCAAGCAATGGCTTATGCAATTGATAGAGAAAAATTAGGAGAAAAAGTATATCACGGACTTCGTGTTCCAGCTAACTCTCCAATTCCACCATCTATGCCAAAGTACCATAATAACAATGCTGGCGCATATAACTTAGATGTAGATAAAGCGAAAAAACTATTAGATGAAGCTGGCTATAAAGACAAAAATGGTGACGGATTCCGCGAGGATCCAAAAGGTAATGAATTTAAAATTAACTTCCTAGCTAGTAACGGTAGCGAAACAAGTGAACCACTGGCTAAATTCTATATTCAATCTTGGAAAGATATTGGCTTAAAAGTAGAACTTGTTGATGGACGCTTACATGAATTTAATGCTATGCGTGAAATGATTAAAAAAGATGATCCAAAGGTTGATATTTTCTCTGGTGCTTGGAACACTGGTTCTGATCCTGACCTTTCTGGTCTATGGGGTAAAAATGCTGGATTTAACTATCAACGCTGGGTAAATGATGAAAATACTAAATTATTAGACGCTGGATTATCAGAAAAAGCTACTGATGAAAAATATCGTAAAGAAGTATACGATAAATGGCAAAAATTAATTCATGACGAAGCACCGATGATTCCAATTCATTACACATTCGATTTAACAGGTGTTAATAAGCGCGTGAAAGATTTTAATGTCAATGCCGAAGTGAACCAAATTACTTCACAATGGAAAGACGTTACTGTAACAAGTGAAAAACCAGAAGTAGAAAAATAATCATAAAAATAGCTCTTAGCATTTACTTACTGCTAAGAGCTATTTTTTATTTACAATCCTTTTCTGACTATTCATAACAACCAATTCCTTCCCCACTCTAAAATCAAAAGATTTGATGAATCATCTTTATTACAACGGCTAACGTAACAGATGCAGCAAATCCCCCTAAACAAATAAGACTGACACCTTGGCTATATGATAAATTTTGAAGTGCTTTCATCTTTTTCATCCTCCCTATCTCCCCTTCGTTATTTTTATTTTACCAATGGAATAATTTTCATAACATCGATTTTTCTGACAACAAACTTACAAATTTGTAAGTTAACATTTCTTAAAACTTATGTATCTATTATGCCCTCTCTTTCCCCCCTTTATACGTAAAAAAAGACCTTGAATTATATCAAGGCCCTGCTTACACTACAGAATATCTCACTCAATTTTATTTAATAATCATCACCGGACATTTCACACGCTTTGCTATTTTATGACTCACACTACCAAGCACCATCTCTTGCAGTGTATTTAGCCCTCTACTCCCAGCTATAACAAGATCTATATCTCCTGTATTTACATATTGAACAATCGTATCTCCTGGATCGCCATGTAATATCGTAATTTTATAAGAAATGTTCTCTTTCTTTAATAAACCTTCAATCTCTTTTAATTTATCTTTTCGGCTAGCTGATACTGTTTCTAAATCTGTTTGACCTTGTATAATATCTGATTTTGCCGTTCTATTATCTACAACGTACACCACTTCAACATTTGTTTCTTCGTTAAATTTTGCAATATGTGTCGCGTGCTCTGCCGCTCGAAGTGCATGTTCAGAACCATCACATGCTAATATAATTTGTTTATACATATGCTGAATCCCCTTTTCGTTATCCTACTCGTATTATATAATAAAGCCCCCTAAAAAGGAGGCTTCTAACTAGCAATTCTTTTATTATAATTAGCTAAATTTGTAACAAGTTTTGCACTACGTTCATTTAATCCCGTTATACTTACTTTCACGCCACTTTGTTCATACTTCATGATAACTTTATCAATTGATGCCACTGCTGAATCATCCCATACGTGTGCGTGCGTAAAATTCAATTCAATTTCTTTTACATCTTCCTCAAATGAAAAATGTTTTATAAAATCTGCCGTAGATGCAAAGAAAAGTTGGCCGTGAATTTCGTATATTTTCTTATTTTCAATATATAAATGTTTCACGTGAATCTTTGCCATATTGAATGCAAATAAAACCGCACTAATTACTGTTCCGATAATTACACCTAATGCTAAATTATGTGTAATTAAGACAACCACAACTGTTACGATCATAACAAATGCATTCCCTTTTGGTACTTTATGAATCGTTGTTACAGAGTTCCAATCAAATGTTCCGATTGAAACCATAATCATAACCGCAACTAAAGCTGCCATCGGAATATGAACAACATAATCACCTAAAACAAATAGTAATACGATTAAAAATCCGCCCGCTACAAATGTTGATAAACGACCTCGTCCGCCTGATTTAATATTAATGACAGATTGTCCGATCATTGCACATCCTGCCATTCCTCCGAAGAAACCAGCGACAATATTTGCAATACCTTGCCCACGCGCTTCCTTATGTTTATTACTTTCCGTATGCGTCATATCATCTAAAACTGAAGCTGTTAATAATGACTCTAGTAAACCGATAATTGCAAGCATAACTGCGTACGGTAAAATAATCCCTAATGTCTCAAGCGTAAAAGGCACGTCAGGAATGCTAAAGAACGGTAATTCTTTCGGTAAGCTTCCCATATCCCCTACTGTTTTCAACTGTAATCCGCTCATAATTGCAATACTCGTCACAATAATAATGGAAATAAGTGTAGACGGTACAGCCGTCGTAATACGTGGAAATACATATATAATTACAAGTCCTAATGCGACAAGTGCATACATTTGCCAAGTTGCATTTTTAAAATGCGGCAATTGCGCTGTAAAAACTAAAATCCCAAGTGAATTTAAAAAACCACTCATAACAGATTTCGGAACAAACTTCATAAATGAGCTCAGTTTGAACACGCCAAAAATAATTTGGACAATACCTGTTAATATTGTGGTAGCAAATAAATATTGCAAACCATGATCTTTAACAAGCGTTACCATTAATAATGCCATTGCACCTGTTGCAGCTGAAATCATCCCAGTTCTTCCACCAACAAATGAAATGGTAACAGCAATACAAAAGGCTGCGTATAACCCAACGGTCGGATCCACACCTGCAATAACAGAGAAAGCTATCGCTTCAGGAATTAATGCTAAAGCAACGACAATTCCTGATAAAACGTCCCCTCTCACATTAGAAAACCAATCATTTTTTATCGTTTGAAACAAAATACCACTCCTCTACTCTTTTCTCATTTGATTTTCTCCATAAGAAAATCTAAGCCGACTGCACGAAGGCTATTATATAACGAGTAGAGAGATTTTTGCTATGTAAAAGTTTCCTAAAGAAAAAGACGCTACCTTAGCAGCGTCTTCTCTCATTTCATTAATGTCCACCGTGCCCTTGACCACTTTCTTGCACAATCTCTAACCTCTCATCTAATATTCCTTGTGTTTCAAATGAAATATCACTCGTACTTCCTAATAAGAAGCCGTGGTTATACGGTCCAAGCGTTGGGTCATTTTTAAACTTCGGTTGAATAGTAGCAAGGAAATCATACACTGGTTGTGAAGCTTTTCCTTCCTCTAATAAGATAACAGGTGCGTGTTTACCCATATGTGAAAAAGGTGCTCCTGCAACGGCTAAGTCTGGTGTTTTGCTTGAAACAAATGATACACCGTGTCCTGGTTTTGTGAACCCCCATCCAAATTTTGTTTTTTCATCTTTAAACTTTGCAAATGCAATAGAATTTTCTACTGGATTCTCTCCACTAATACGCGTTACTTTCCCGTATTTGCTTAACTCTTTTTCCACTTCTTTTGAAATGATTTTTTCTGGTCCTAATACATATATATTCGCTTTATCTTTTCTCATCTTTAATGCCTCTATCGTCGCTTTTGGCACCTTATCTTTCTCTGTATATAAAAGCGGTTCTGGCATATGAGAAATCCAGTTTACAGCTGGTGTTGTATATAAACGTCCTTCTTCTTCAGACGAACCGATAATAACACTATTTGGATAGCTTCCTGTTATATCAGCATATTCTTTATCCACATCTTTAGCAAATGTAGCTGGATCCGTTTCTTTTATTTGCTTTACTTTATAATCTTTTAATTGCTCAAGGATAGATGCACCGACATCCCCCATCACCATAATTTGTGTTCCATCTTTCGTTCCGAGCGGATTTAGCCGTTTTATTTCTTTTAACGTCATCTCGGGTACCTTTTCTTTTTCTATAAATAGAATTGGTCCGTTATTCGGATGATGAATAAGGTCTGCACTTGCAATACCTAATTGCCACTCGTTTACTGGTACTAAAATAACAGCGCCTGGCTGATTCTCTTTATGTGTTGCTGGCCATATCGTCTGCGAAGTTAATACTGCCATTTGCAGAGGATCATTTGTGTTTAATCTCGTTACATTTTTTAAACTTGTTGTTAATAAATCATTTGATGCACCTTGATTCATTTCTTTCGGTGCAGTTACTTCCTGATTCATTTTCATTTCCTTCTGCTCTGTTTTCTTCTCTTCTTTAGATTCATGATTTTTATGATCTGTATTTGTTTGTCCACATGCCGCAAGACCAACTGCTGTAATTATTGTTATCCCAAAAACTCGGGTCATTTTTTTCACTATACCGCCTCCGTATGAATCATTTTCGAGCCAATATCATTACCTAAAATGGAATTTCAACTTTACAATAACAAGCAATTCTGAAGAAATTATGCAGACGCATTATAATCTGCACCATTTCTTCATGATTTTGCATTACAATTTAAGCAAAGATTACATATGGAGGGCTCTCTATGATTGATATACTGCTCGTAGACGATGAACCGAGAATGCTTGAATTATTAACACTTTATCTTACTCCCACTGGATATAACTGCATATGTGCACGATCCGGAGAAGAAGCAATTTCACATATAGAAAATCAAAACTTTAAATTTGTTTTACTCGATATTATGATGCCAACGATGGACGGATGGGAAACGTGTAAAAAAATCCGCTCATTTAGTAACGTTCCTATCATTATGGTAACAGCTCGTGATCAAACGATAGATGTCGTCCAAGGATTAAAAATCGGAGCAGATGATTACGTAACGAAACCTTTCCATGAAGAAGAGCTTTTCGCAAGAATTGAAGCTGTTTTAAGGCGAACGAATCAACGAACGCAAATCCAATATCACGGCATTTTATGGGATGAGGCAAAGCATTTCGTTTCTGTCTATAACGAAGAACTTCTTCTTACACCAATTGAATTCTCTTTACTCGGATTATTTTTACGTCATGTGAACTACGTATTGAACCGTGATCAGCTCATTGAACGAATTTGGGGATTAAATACAAATACAGAAGATAGAACTGTCGATTCACATATTCGTAATTTGCGTGATAAATTACGAAAAGTAAATTTCCCTATTGATGATCATTTAAAAACTGTGTACGGAGTTGGCTATCGATGGGTTGATACTCTAGATTAAGGAGCAAAGCAATGAAGCGAATTTCTATTCAGCTCGGATTTTATTTTTTGATTGTTACACTTTTAATCGAAAGTGTTCTATTTGTCTCGCTTTATTATAGTCTTGTCAACAATAGAGTAAATGAAGAAATGACAGCTTTATTAAAGCGCGGAAATAGTCACAGAGATGTCCTTGAAAAGTATTTTGATAAGCAAACAATCTCTCATGTTGCACTAATGGAATCCGAAGCCGAAACCACTGTTGTTATTACAAATGCAAATAAGGAAGTACTAGCTAAATCCAATGAAATAAATACTACTATAAAAAAGCATATTGAAAAGATGCAAACGCGGACAGATCATGACGGAGCAATTATAGAGAATCACTGGAAAACATCTAATTATATATGTACGGTTAGTCCAATTATAGTCGCAGGAAAAACGGAAGGCTACGTATATATGTTTCTTGGAACGGCATCAATAGAAGAAATGGTGAATGGACTAACAAGACAATTTATTATTGCTGGAGGCATTACTTTTCTATTAACAGCCATCACCATCTTTCTATTATCACGTTTGTTAACAAAACCATTGTTACACATGAAACATGCCACTGAAAAAATGAGTAAAGGAGATTTATCAGTTTCATTAACGACTACTCGAAATGATGAAATTGGTGAACTAGCATCATCTATTCAAACACTCGCAAATGATTTACATTATATGAAAACAGAGCGAAGTGAATTTCTGGCAAGTGTTGCTCATGAATTACGAACACCATTAACATACGTAAGAGGTTATGCTGACATTGCTTCAAAAGAAGCAACATCTCCTGAGCAACGTTTGCGGTATTTATCTATTATAAAAGATGAGTCTGATTACATCACAAACTTAGTTCAAGATTTGTTCTCCCTTGCACAAATGGAACAACATAACTTTTCTATTCAAGTAAAGGAAGTGCATTTACACACCTTCCTTACGCGTATATGTGAAAAAGTAAACGCCATGTATAAAGAAAGGTACATTAAAGTTTCTTTCTCTTGTCCTCCTACACTGCTAGTAAACTTAGATGAACAACGATTCGAACAAGTTGTGGTGAATATTTTAAATAACGCTTATAGACATTCAAAAGAGTATTCTCTTATCCACATTTCTGTTACTGAAGAACATAAAAGTATTTCCATTACAATTGAAGATGAAGGTGAAGGTATTCCGCTTGAAGACCTCCCTCACATTTTCGACCGCTTTTATCGAGTTGATAAAGCGAGATCACGAGCTACAGGCGGAACTGGTTTAGGATTATCTATCGTGAAAGAAATTGTAGAGCTGCACGGTGGGAATATTACTGTAACGAGCGAAGTCGATCACGGGTCTTGCTTTATCATTTCATTACCATCTGTAAAGAAACACGACTACCATCAGTAGTCGTGTTTCTTTATCATTTTACTTTATCCCGCTTTAATGGGCAGTAAGACCCCCAACTCAAAATTCAGCGAAAGCAAAGAATTTAGGTGGGGGATCAACTGCCCCTAAAAGTCCGATTGGTTCAACTAATAATCAGTGGGATGAAGCCCCCCACTGATTAAAGTTTCACTTTATAATATAAATTTACAAATTGTCCAAAACGTTTCGTATACGTTAAAGTTAAATGAATTTCCGGGTTCTTGTCTTGAAATAACGGAACTCCAGAACCTAATATATGTGGTGTAATCGTAACAACATATTCATCAATTAGATTATTCTTAAAGAACTCTCTCAGTAGACTCCCTCCACCGACCATCCATATTTTAGATCCTTCTTGCTCTTTCAACCTTTTTGTAAACTCCACTACATCTTCATTTACAAACTCCACGTGTTCGTTTGAACCTTTTTCTGAGTTAGAGAAAACATAACATTTTTTATCTACATACGGGAATGTTTCCATATGCTCTACTACATAATCGTACGTTCTTTTTCCCATGATTATCGTATCAATTGTTTCATACATTTCTGTATAACCGTTATCTCCCTCTCCTTCCGTTTCCATTAACCACTCTAAATCATCATTTTCTTTCGCAATATATCCATCTAAGCTCGCCGCAATAAATAAAACGATTTCACGTGACATATCTTTTCCTCCTTGTATCTCATCTTGATAACATATGATGTAAACAATATACTAACAATAAAACATGACAATTTATGTCACGTTAAAAAGAAAAAAGGTGATACATTTGTCAAAAGCTAAACGCTTATTAGATATTCTTATATTTGCTTCTGCCAAAAAGACATTTACAGCGCAAGAAATAGCTGATGAATTTAATATCTCCGTTCGTACTGTCCATAGATACATTTTAGATTTAAGTGATATGGGGTTGCCCATTTACGCAGAACAAGGTCGTAACGGCGGCTATAAAGTATTAACGAATAGAGTCATTCCACCTATCTTATTTACGGAAGAAGAAGCAGTCTCCATCTTTTTTGCTTTTCAATCTTTAAGTTACTATCGAGACTTGCCTTTTAACACAGAAATCAATTCCGTTACACATAAACTGTATAGCTCCCTACAACATGATGCGAAAACGAAAGTTGATAAAATACGTTCTTATATCGCTTTTTGGAATCCGAAGCGTACAATTGATACCCCTCTTTTAAACGAAGTATTAACCGCGGCTATTGAAAATAAAAATTTACACTTTCAATATGAATCTAAATCGGGGATAAAAACAAAACATGTTCATCCTATCGGTGTATATGCTCATGACGGGCTATGGTACTTACCATCCTATGACTTCAGTAGAAAAAAAGTATTACTGTATCGCGTTGATCGTATTCTTTCTATATTATCAACAGAAGAAAGTGAAAGTACGTTCATGAATTTAGAAGAATGGTTTGACTCTAGCTCTAACGTCATAAACATTCCTATCCAGTTACATGTTTTATTAACGACAGAAGGTGTGCGCCAATGTAAAAGCGTGCCTTACCTTGAAGAATTCGTTGTAGTAAATGAGGACGGAACAGGATATATACATTCAACAATTGATAAAGGTGAAATAAACTTTATTACCCCTTTATTTTATAGGCTTGGAAAAGATGCACAAGTGTTAGAACCGAAAGAATTAATAGATGGTTTACGTATACGTGCGAAAGAAATTTTACATATGTATGAAGACGAAAAAAGCTGCTAAATATAAGCAGCTTTTTAGTCTCTTTGTTACTATTGACGAATATCAATCCACCAACGATATTCCGCATTCATATTTTCAGTGCCACCATTCCCTCTGTAATGGAAAGCATCCAAAAAGATTGAATCTAGTTTATCCTCATCTACAAAATAACCTAAGTTAACCTTCACCGTTTGTCCTGGTTGGATACTACCAATATTGTAGAAGCTTTTTCCATCTCCATGAGGCTCTAAATAATCAACTTCGCCTGTCATAATATTTTTTTCTGCGATTCCATCTTTCCCAGCATACTTCCATGCATTTCCTTTACCTTGAAGCACTTGTATGGATGGATGCATATAAATTTCTTCTGTCTTCTGTTTACCTATATTTTTAACTGTTGTTGTCAGATAAACGAATTTAGGGTGAACTAATTTTGATTCTACTAATTGATCAATCGAATCTTTACCATTTCCAATTTTATATTTATCCCTTCTATACGGTATCAATTGTCCTGCTTGATCCAAAGCTTGATTCTCGCTTAGTCTTCCTAATCCCATTTCATTAAAGTTTTCTTGCTTAAAATCTTTAATTGAATCAAAAACTTCAACTTTCTCTATCACATATTCAATTTGACTGTTATCCATAGATATCGTTACTGGAACCTTTTGCCCTATATGAAATAGTCGTTTGCTATCCTTCTTCAAAGGAATTACCTTAGTTGTTTTACTTTCTTGGCTAAAATACTTTTTATCATAATCGCTTATATATGATGACTTTTCTTTTGACGTGGGCTCAAGTGAAATGCTCCCTAGCACATCTATCATTTGTTCTTCGTTTATATCATTTCCAATATAACTTTGTAACATAATTCCTTCTTCCTCAAAATAGAGAAAAATTACTCTATTAAACATTAAATCTTTATTACCATTTTCTCTATGGACAATTACTGCCTTCTTACCATTTATCTCTTTTTCTTCATAACTTTTCGAGTACAGAGTTGGAAAATCTGAATTCCCTCCTACTCTCCAAAGAACGAATGAAAATCCACCCATTGCGTAGTTATCTTTAAAGGAATATTTCATAGCAGAGTCATCAATTGCTTCCATATTTTCTGGTAATTTACCTATTTTCAGCTTATACCACTTATCACTCTTTTTTGAGTCCTTGTTTGTTACCGAAACATTTACTTCGTAATTTTGTTTTTGGACAATCATATTATAGACTTTCACTGCACCAAAAACGGTTGTCGGCATACCAATCAATAAGCAAGCAGCAGCGATTAACATACGATGTTTTTTACGCTTTTTCTGTGGTTGTCCATTTTTCAGCTTCATTTCCTCCATAAACAATTTCTTTTTACGCGTATATGTATGTGAAAATTCATGTCGTTCTTCGAGTTTATCAAAATCATCTAAAGCAATTTTTTCAGCAAGTTCATACATTTCTTTGGAGTTCTTTGAATTCGTCATGTTGTATACCTCCTATCATATTTTGAACTCGTTTTCGAGCACGCTCAAACTGCTTGCGGACATTAGCCTCCGTTATTCCCATAACACTTGAAATTTCTTGATACGTTAAGTTATAGAAGACTTTATACTTAAACACCTGTCTGTTAGATTCACTTAATTCTGTTAGCAATGTATCAATTTGAACCTCAGACATTTTACGTTTTTCCCACTCTTCAATATTTTCATCTACTGCTTCTATTGATTCTCTTTCATATTCTTCTAAAAATGTTTCATGTCGTCTATTTTTCCGGTAGCTATCAATCGCCTTGTTTTTCGCAACCCTCAAAATGTAGCGTTTAAGCTCTTCAGTACTCAAGCTATGGAGCTTTTCCAAGTTCTTATAAAGAGTAATAAACGTCTCTTGAACCGAATCTTCGGCCTGCTGAATATTATTTAAAATAGAATACGCTACATAATAAACTTTTTGTTCATACAACTCATATAGCTCTTCCATCTTTTCATAATCGTTGTTTGTAACTTTCATATAATTCCTCCTCTCACTCTATATAACGAATGAGCGCTATACTTTGTGACACTGCAAAATCTTTTTATAGGTAAAATTTAATAATAGAATAAACAAAAGCCCAATTTCTCTATTTTAACTGAGAAATTGGGCTTTTTAATATTAGAATTTTCCTGACTGTATCTCTAAGAAAAATTCTTTTACACCTTTTCAATATGTAGTATTTGCTCTATCGCTTCTTTTAACAAACGCTTTGTCTCTTCAAAGTTATGATTCTGTTTTTCTCCCGATTGTACCATATAAAACTCAGCAAACGAGCGCTCTTTATATCTTGGTACGACATGCATATGGTAATGTGTTAACTCGTTAAATACTCCACCATTTTGACAAACTGTAACTCCATCTGGTTTATATAATGCCTTAATCGCTTTTGCAATAAGCTTAGAAGCATCCATAATGGATTTTGCTACAACATCATCTAATTCATCTACTTCTACAACATGCTGCTTCGGTACAATTAAAGTATGGCCTGGATAGAAAGGTTCATGATCTAAAAAACATGTTACATACTCATCTTCGTATACTCTATATATTTTTTCCTCTTCGTTTGCTAATTTACATCCTAAACAATCCATTACACTTTCTCCTCTCTCTAAAACATAAAAACGTGAGAGCCATATTCTCACGTTTTTATGTTTCATTTTATTAGTTCAATCGTTTCCGTAACTTTTATACCATCCTTTACAGACTGAACAATTGTGCAATTTTTCACTGCAAGCTGCAGCGCCTTGTCCAACTGCTCTTCTGTAATATTGTGTGCTTTAATTTTATAGTGCAAATGAACACTTTCAACTGGTTTTGATAATGCTTCACTTCTACCAATTTCCGTTTCAATTGTAAACGTATCGTATGTAATACGTTTTTTTTCTAAAATTGTTCGAAAGACAATTGCACTGCATCCTGCGATAGAAGAAACAAGTAATTGTAACGGTGAATACCCATTTTCTTTTCCAATCGCTAATTGACCATACGATAAATCTGCCTCAATATCATCTTGTTTGATTGTTAGTTTCATTTGTTTTTTCCATCTCCACTTTCATCGGTTTCTGCCGTTTCTTACTAATATAATAATATATATAGCAGAAAATGATAAATGGAATACCACAATATAACGCCATTCTTTGTTCTGGAATAAACGCTAAACTAATAACAACGATACTATTTGTAATTAAAGCTAAAATAGGAACAATTGGATATAATGGTGTTTTATATTTTAAATCCTCTAACTTTCCTCCGCCTTTTATATACTGACTTCTAAAGCGCAGTTGCGACAAGGCAATAATAATCCAACTTGATACAGCTGATAAACCAGCTATCGATAATAAGTACATGTATACTGTATCTTCTGCAAGGAAACTTGTTAATAAAGATAAAGCAGCTACAGCAATTGTTACAACTAGCGCTGTAATTGGAATACCACGCTTATTTACTTTCTGGAAAGACTTTGGTGCCATTCCTTCATTTGCAAGTGACCATAGTATACGCGTCGCTGCATATAATCCAGAGTTCGCTACAGATAATAACGCAGTAATAATAACAAAGTTCATAATATCAGCTGCGTATGGAATACCAATTTTATCAAATACGACTACGAATGGGCTTTCAATTACGCCTGCTTCTTTCCAAGAAATTAATCCTACTAAAATCGTCATTGTTAAAATGAAGAATAACATAATGCGCCATACTGTATTACGGATTGCACGTGGAATTGTTTTTTCTGGATTTTCACTTTCTCCCGCTGCAATTCCGATTAACTCTGTTCCTTGGAACGAGAAGTTAACTGTAATCATTGTAAGTAATACGGCAGCTAGTCCATTCGGGAATAATCCACCATCGCTTACAAAGTTAGAGAAAAGAGGTGCTGCTTCTTTTCCGTCATATGATATAAATCCTAATAATGCACTACCACCAAGAACAACAAATGCAAGAATTGTAATTACTTTAATACTAGAGAACCAAAATTCTAATTCAGCATAACTTTTCGCCGAAATTGCGTTTGAAGCATATAAAATAACGCCGAATACGAGACACCATACCCAAACATCAACATTCGGAAACCATCTTTTCATCATTAAACCGATTGACGTTAACTCTAGTCCTACTGTTACTGCCCAGCCAAGCCAATATAGCCAGCCGATCATAAAGCCCGTTCCTGGTCCAATAAACTTCGTCGCATACTTTTGGAAAGAACCTGAAACTGGCATTGCTACCGTTAACTCTCCAAGACAAAGCATTGTTAAATACATAATAAATCCGCCTACTAAATATGAAAGGATGGCTCCCCCTGGTCCAGCCTGATTAATGGTGTAACCTGAACCTAAGAAAAAACCAGTTCCGATTACACCACCTAGTGCGATCATAAATAAATGTCTACTCTTCATCGTACGATGTAATTTCTCATTCGTTGGTTGCTGCATCTAAATCCTCCCCCTACCAATACCCCTATATCTTGTTAAAATTTTCTGATAATAAAAATATACACGAAAGCGATTACATTTTCTATATAAAATTAAAACTTTTCTGATAAAATAATATAAAAAATCGAATTATCGTAAGATTTAGATTCTATTTAGAGGAAAATAAGGATAAACAAGGAAAAAACCCTTACATATATTGTAAGAGTCACCGAAGTTCTAACCTTCTCGATAAAATTGATAAACTATAATTTACGATAAAATACATACAAGCTACTACTATAAATGTCGGAATCATATAATTTACATTTTGTCCGCTAATAATTTGAGCATTATGCATAAGCTCTGGTAATGATATAGCAACTGCGAGCGACGTATCTTTCAGTAATGAAATAAACTGACTAACAAGCGGCGGGACCATTCTTCTTAATGCTTGTGGCAAAATAATAGACCACAGCGCTTGAACATACGTTAATCCGGAAGACCTCGCTGCTTCGATTTGCCCTTTTTCGATAGATAATAGACCACTTCGAACAATTTCAGATATCATTGCAGCTTCAAATATTGTTAAAGCGACAATTACGGCTGTTATAATTTCTAATTTCAAGCCCACTTCAGGCAGTGCAAAATACGTAAAAAATATAATTAAAAGTAACGGTAAATTCCGAATTACTTCAACGATAAAACCTAGTATTTGTGAGAAGACAGGGATTTTTGTGTACCGTACAATCCCTATTACACTACCAATAATAAAGCTAAGTACAATTGCTACGAGCGCTACCTCTAACGTTATAAGTAATCCTTTTAATAAAAAGAGGATATGATCTCCTGTAATTGCTCCCTTAAAATCCATTTACACCGCCTCCTTTGCTAAGCGTTTTTCTAAATAACGCACTAGCATACTGAGCGGAATTGTTAATATTAAATAAAACATCCCGACAAATATATAGACATCGAACGTAACAAATGTCTTCGTTGAAATTAAATCTCCTTGATACATTAAATCCATACCAGCGATAATTCCGAGTATGGAAGAGTTTTTTACTAAATTGAGAAATTGATTTCCTAAAGGAGGGATTACGATTTTCATCGCCTGGGGTAAAACAATATAATACATTCCCTGTACATACGTTAATCCTGAGGAACGTGCTGCTTCCATTTGACCTTTTGCAACGGATAAAATACCAGCGCGAATGACTTCCGCAATAAACGCTGCAGTATATACGGTAAGCGTAACCGTTCCTGCTACAAAACCATTTAAAGTAATTCCTACTACAGGTAAAGCGAAATAGAATATAAATGCAATTAATACGAGCGGAATATTTCTTACAAATTCTACAATAGCAGCTCCCAACCAATTTAAAATGCGAATCGGTGCAATACGCATTACCGCCAAAATCACTCCTAAAATAAAGCTTCCTATTAATGCAATTACACTAGACATAACTGTATACTTAAACCCTTCTAAATACATATCAATGTTATTCGTTAATATAGAAAAATCAGGCACATATTCTCCCCTCTTTCTTTACAAGAAGAGGATGAGCATCCCTCATCCTCTCACTCTTACTCTTCAATAGGAATAAAGCCCCACTAATTAAAGTTTCACTTTACTTCTCTTGTTTTTGCCCAATCCATTTCTCATACAATTTATCGTATTCTCCATTCGCTTTCATATCTTTTAGCAAGCTATTAATCTCTTTCGTTAAATCATCTGCACCTTTTTGCACTGCGATTCCGTACGGTTCATCCGTAAAAATTTTCCCTACAACTTCATAATTTGAATCTTGTTTTGCCATACCGTAAAGAATTGCATTATCTGTCGTCAAAACATCACCTTTTCCTGCTTTTAACGCCGTAAATGCCTCACTGTAATTTTCAAATTCTAATACAGTCGCTTCCGGTGACTTTTGACGAATGTTATTTGTCGATGTTGAACCTTTTACTGCTAACACTTTTACGCCCTTTTTCACATCATCAATACTTTTAATATCGCTCCCTTTTTTCACGAGTAACGATTGCCCTGCTTTAAAATATACATCTGAAAAATCGACCTCTTTTTTACGTTCTTCCGTAATTGTCATTGTTGCGATAATTGCATCGATGTCACCGTTTTTCAGTAGTGGAATACGCGTTTTAGACGTTACTTCTTTTAATTCTAGTTTCTTTTCATCTCCGAGAATTTTTTTCGCAAGCGCCTTTGCAACATCAACATCAAATCCTTCTACCTGCCCTGTTGAAGGGTTTTTCAATCCAAATAAGTTCGTATCATTCTTCACCCCAACTACTAGTTTCCCTCGCTTCTTAATTTGCTCAACGGCCCCGCCTTGCTTCGTATTCGTTTCTTTCGCCTCATCTTTTTTACTTCCGCACCCAGCAACGACAAGTACGAATAAACATGAAAATACAATTAAGGTGAACAACTTTTTCATTTTAAGCATAAAATTCCTCCTTTAATGATTTAACACTCGGCTTAAAAATAAACGTGCTCTTTCTTGTTCAGGACTTGCAAAAAATTGCGCCGGTGTTGTATCCTCAATAATCTTGCCATCATCCATAAATAAAATCCGATCGGCTACCTCCCGTGCAAATCCCATTTCATGCGTGACAACGACCATCGTCATCCCTTCTTTAGCTAGCGTTTTCATAACATCAAGTACTTCCCCGATCATCTCCGGATCAAGAGCAGACGTAGGCTCATCGAATAGCATAATTTCCGGCTGCATCGCAAGTCCTCTAGCAATTGCCACCCGTTGCTGTTGTCCACCAGATAATTGATGTGGATATACACTGGCCTTCTCCGGGATTCCTACTTTCTCTAAATAAAACATCGCCGTTTTCTCAGCTTCCTCTTTTGAAATTTTATTTACTTTAATAGGTGCTAGTGTAATATTTTGCAGAACCGTTTTATGTGGATATAAATAAAAATGTTGAAAGACCATTCCAATATTTCGGCGTAATTCATTCATATCTGTTTTCGCATTGTGTACCTCCGTATTTTGTACAATTAACTCTCCATCTGTAATTGTCTCTAGCTGATTTATACACCGAAGCAACGTGCTTTTTCCTGATCCTGAAGGTCCAACAACTACTACCACTTCACCTTTTTTCACTTGCACATTAATATCTTTTAAAACTTGAAAGTTGCCATAATATTTATTTACGTTACGAAACTCTATCAACATACTCCCCCCTTCCCCTAACAAAGCATGTACATTCTTTTTATATTCAAAAATAGGCAAAAAAATAACTTCTAGCCTCATTTTGTCCATAAAAAAAAAGCAAAGGCATTTTCCCTTTGCTTTTTCATTTCTATTCTATTAAGTTAAGATACTTCTTCTTTCTTATCTTTTCCGTATTCATGTTCCCAGAAATCAGCATTTTTAATTCCCAATGGCCCTGGATCGAATACTGGATCTTTTCCTTCTTTCTTCTGCTTTTCATAATCCTTTAATGCAACTAATGCAGGTTTTTGTAACAATAAAATCGCAATGATATTTACCCATGCCATAATCCCTACACCGATATCACCTAAAGCCCAAGCCGTTGCTGCTGTTTTTATACAACCGTAGAATACAGCTCCTAAAAATACAAATTTTAATACCATAGACATCCAAGGACGGTCTTTATCACGATTTAAGTACGCGATATTCGTTTCTGCAATGTAGTAATACGCCATAATTGTTGTAAATGCAAAGAATAGTAACGAGATTGCAACGAAACCGTTTCCAAATCCAGGGAAAACAGATTCTACTGCTGCCTGTGTATATCCCGGTCCTGGCTGTGCACCATTTAATTTATTTACGATAAAGTTTTTTCCGCTTGCATCAAATACGTTATACATGCCTGTAATAATCATCATAAATGCTGTTGCTGAACAAACAAATAATGTATCAATGTAAACGGAAAATGCTTGCACTAAGCCTTGCTTAGCTGGATGTGATACTTCAGCTGCTGCCGCTGCATGTGGCCCAGTTCCTTGCCCTGCTTCATTAGAATAAATACCACGTTTTACTCCCCAAGAAATTGCTAAACCGATAATACCACCAAATGCTGCTTCTAATGCAAACGCACTTCTTATAATTAACATAAATGCTTCTGGCAATTTTTCAATATTCATAGCAACAATGACGCAAGCTACTAAAATATAGCCTATTGCCATAAACGGTACGACAACTTGCGCTACGTTAACAATTCGCTTTACTCCACCGAAAATGATAAGAGCTAATACGACAACTAATATAGCCCCTGATACGGTAGTGTTAATTCCAAAAGCTGTTTCTAAACTTACGGCAATACTATTTGCTTGCACACCTGGCAGTAAAAGCCCCGTTGCAAGAATTGTCGCTGCAACGAATACTAAAGCATACCATTTAACTCCTAGACCTTTTTCGATGTAATAAGCAGGTCCACCACGAAACTGCCCTTGATGTTTCGTCTTATATATTTGCGCGAGTGTTGATTCTACATAAGCTGATCCTGCACCTAAAAAGGCTACTGCCCACATCCAAAATACAGCTCCTGGTCCACCGAATGCAACCGCTGTTGCTACCCCAGCGATATTTCCTGTTCCAACACGTCCTGATAACGAAAGTGCTAACGCTTGGAATGAAGAAACACCAGCTTCTGATTTTTCTCCTTGAAATGTCAGCTTCACCATTTCTCCTACATGTCTTACTTGTAAAAACTTCGTTCGAATGGAAAAATATAAACCTACTCCTAAACATAAATAAACAAGTGCTGGACTCCAAACAATATTATTTAACCAATTTACGAAAGCTTCCACCATTCCCCCTCCTTATTTATAAAGAATATTCAGAATATATATAAAATTATAAGTGTATACTGAATCTAGGACAATATTATTTTAATAAAGTAAACATATTTTTGTATAAAAAAACAAAGTATATATTTGTTTTATATACTTTGTTTTGAACTAAATGTATTATATATTCACAATTGCTTCTCTTTTTATAATTCTTTCGTATAGCTCTTCTGATAATTTCAAGAAGTTATCAGGCATATCTTTCCCTTTAAACTTCTTTTGAAGTGTTCCATATAAACCTATATCACGTAAACGTAAAAATAGTGGTAACGATTCATACCAACTATCAGCTAGCCTATGCTCATATTCGTATCCCTTTCTTAACACTTGTAACTGTTTACGAGCGAACGTCGTCTTCTCTTCCACTGTCCACGGTGTAAATAGAACAGAGTAGTATAGAACCATCGCTAAATCATGTATAAAGTAATTATAAGCCGCATCATCAAAATCAAAGATTGTTAGCTCTTTACCATCATAATGAAAATTACCTGGATGAATATCACCGTGCATAAGACCGAACGTTTCTCTTTCAACTGGAAGAGCCTTAATTTCATCCATTAATACCGCTGCAATCTCTTTCACTTGATTATCCTCTAATTCATTAACAATCCCACTCTCATCTTCTTCCCACGTATCACGATGATCTGTTTTAGGATAGTTCATTGTTAGACGATGCAGTTGTCCAATCGCTTTTCCCCATGCTTCAAAGTAAGCCTCTCCCCAATATGGTGATTCCTCTCCTTTTACTTGCTCACCTTTTGCATATGTAAATAAGGAAACGAAAAAGAAAGTTTCATCCTCTGCTCCGATTTCTTCTACAAGATTTTGAAACGTTGAGTACAGGGGGCCTGCTACCTTTGCTCCGTTCTCTGCAACATATCGTAAAAAATCTAGTTCAGCCTCGACTTCTTTTTTAGAGCGATGCGACGAATGCGTTAAACGTAATACATAGTCTTCATCATTATCACCCTTCGCCTTAAAAATATAATTCTCAAAATCTCCAAGCGGCTTTTCTTCCACTGTTACATGAAATGTCTTTGCTGCTCTTGCTAAAATTTCTTTTGTAAAAACACGTTCTACAGCTATTTCCATATGTATCCCTCCTATATATCTTCTTAATTCGACATAAATGTGAGAAGTACTGCTATGAAATTGAATAATGTACAAAAGACAATGTAACGTAACTTTCAACCCTCTTTTTAAAAAAATAATTCAAGCATAAATTTCTCACAAACGACAAAAATTAACAGAAACAATTGCACTTTAAAAGAGGTGGAAATTATGACCGAACAGGAAAGTTCACAACAAGATAATAACAAAAAGCATATGTTTCCATCACTTCCGGAGAACATTAATTACATTGAAAACAAACTTTCCCATTCAGACGATATAAAAAAATTAGATCTTCCTTTTCAAAACGGAAAAGGAACAATCTTATATATCGAATCTTTAGCAGACCCCAATTTAATCCATCAATTAGCTCTTGAGCCTTTATTAACTCGGTCGGATTTGTCTTTAGATAAAGCTTTTGCCACATTAAATATGAAAAAAGAAACAAATTTAAATTACGGTGTGCAACTTTTATTACAAGGAAAATCATTATATTTTCATGAACAAGTCGACAGTTTTTGTATTTTTGAAACAACTTTATCGTTAAAGAGAGATATAGCAGAACCTGATAATGAAGGCATTGTACGTGGACCACATACTGGTTTTGTAGAGGATCTAGCAACTAATTTAACCTCTATTCGTAAACTCATTAAGAGTCCAAATTTAGTTGTTAAGTATTTTACAATCGGTGAAGAAATGCACACGAAAGTGGCAATTGCTTATATGCAAAATATAGCGAATGACGATTTAATTACAGAAGTGAAAAGAAGATTAGAAACGATTAAAACGGATGCACTTATGTCACCAGGATACATACAAGAATTTATAGAAGATACATCTTTCTCGCCATTTCCGCAGCAATTAAATACAGAGCGGCCAGATAGAGTCGCAGCAAATTTAATGGAAGGACGAGTTGCTATTTTATCTGATGGAGATCCAACAGCGCTTATCGTTCCTGTTACGTTATTTGCCTTCTATCAATCACCAGACGATTATAATAACCGCTGGATTGTCGGTTCTTTCGTCCGAATGATTCGCTTAGTGAGTTTTTTGATTGCTTTTCTCTTACCAGCTATATATATCGCAACTGTAGCCTTTCATCCTGATGTATTGCCGCTCGAACTTGTGTATACAATTAAAGCTTCATTAGAGAAAGTACCACTTCCTCCTATTTTTGAAGCTCTCTTAATGGAGCTAATTTTCGAGTTATTACGGGAAGCTGGTATTCGTTTGCCGAGCAGAGTTGGACAAACAATCGGTATTGTAGGCGGTTTAGTAATTGGTGATGCAATTGTAAAAGCTGGACTTGTTTCTTATACGATGATTATCGTTGTAGCTTTAACTGCTATCTCATCTTTTCTCGTTCCATCAAACGATATGAGTTCAGCTGTTCGAATTCTTCGTTTTCCATTAATGCTTCTTGCTGCCCTATTCGGATATGTAGGAATATCATTCGGTCTCATTATAACTTTCGTTCATTTATGTCAGCTTCATTCTTTTCATACACCATATCTTTCTCCTGTTGCACCAATGCGGATTAAAGATATGAAAGATTCTTTTGTAAGACTACCAATTTGGTCATTTTGGGAACGACCACATGATCCAAAACCGAAAAAAATGCAGCGCCAACATGTAACGAGAGAGGATGAGGACGGTGACAAACACGCAAAGTAAAATTTCGCTAGTTCAATTTACCTTTTTCGTTATTCAATGCCAAATTGGAGTGGGTATACTTTCCCTGCCTAACCGTCTTCACCCAATAGCAAAAGGTGGTGGATGGATTTCCGCGCTCATCGCCGGGCTTGCGATTCAGCTTATTATTTTACTTATGTGGCTTTTCTTAAAACGATTCCCTGATGCAGATATGTATGAAAGTGTTTGTATGCTATTTGGTAATAAGTTTGGAAAACTATTAGGTTTTGCTTATGTTTTTTACTTTACTCTTATTGGTATGACGGTTATGTTGAATGCTTGTAATGTCATTAAAGTATGGATTTTACAAGCTACTCCTTGGTCTGCCATTCTCATGCTATTTACAATAGCTTGTTGTTATGTAGCTTATAACACTTTTAAAGTGATCGTACGATTTTATGTCATGGCCTCTATCCTCATATTCCAATGGCCCTTTTAATTGCCCTAGGGCTTTCCCGAGCTGATTTCTCTTATATTTTTCCCATTACAGAAGCCGGCTGGTGGAATATAATTCAAGCGTCCAAGGAAACAATTACAGCCATGTATGGTTTTGAAATCATTCTTATCGCTTTTCCAAAAGTAAATGGCAGTTCTGTCGCAAAACTAAAGGCAATTTCTATCGCCAATGGATTTGTAACTCTTTTTTATACTTTTACTGTTTGGATTTGCTTTATCGTATTTAGCCCAAAGCAAATTGAGCTTATTCCAGAACCAGTTGCTTACTTATTACGCTCCTTGCATATCGGGATTATAGACCGAACTGATTTACTATTCATACCAATTTGGATGATAACCGTTGTAGCTTCTATCGCTAGTTATTACTGCGCTGCTTCTATAGGAATTGGACATATATTCAATCTTGGTAATCATAAAAAGGCCGTTCCAATCGTTGGTATTATTGCTTTTAGTGTAGCCTTATTTATCGATACACCTGAAGAATTAAAAGTAATTGCAACTTTCACAGATAAGTTCACCTATATTTTCATCGTTGTCCTCCCTCTTTTATTTCTACTTTATTCGGTAATAAGAAATAAGAAAGGAGAACAGTATGTTCAAAAAAAGAGTTAAATTACTTTTTGTATTATGTACTAGTGCATTCCTTTCTGGCTGCTGGGATCAAGAACCATTAAGGGACGCAAGGTTAGCTTATAGTATTGGATCTGATATTACAGAAGAGAATAAACTCCAGCAAACAATTGAGCTCGTAAAAAGTTCAAGTGGAGAACAATCTTCATTCGAGAATGAAATACATTCAGCAACTGGGCATAACATAAGAGATACAAGCGATGCACTGAAAAAAAATGTGACTGGAAATATTCGTTATTTTAAATATGGTGTTCAATTACTAGGAACCAAAATTTTAAAAAAAGGTATACTACCCTATTTAGATGTCAGCTTTCGGGACCCAACAAACCCAACTGCTTTAGTAAAACTTATTGCAGTAGATGGTGAAACATCCGAGATACTAGAAAAAAAGAAAGTAGGAAATTTACTAATTGGAGATTTTCTAAAGAAAAAAGTGAAAAGCTTAGAAGATATGAGTGTATTTCCAAAAGAAACTTTAGAAACAGCTGCTACAAAAATGTTAGATCCCGGTAAAGACTTTACCCTCCCTTCTATAAAAATAAAAGGAAAAGAAGTAATTACAAACGGGTTAGCTTTATTTAACAATGATAAATTAACTGAGCATTTACCTTTGAAACAATCTGTTTTATTCGTGTTATTAACCGGAAAAATGGGAACAAGTGCCCGTATAACTCAAAAACTTACTAGCGATGAATCTGAGAAGACATCTGACTATTTAACAATGGAAGTGAGCAATCGGAAATTAAAACGCGATTTAAAAATAACAACAGATAAAAAAGGAAATGTTTATGCTCACATTAAGCTTCAATTAAAAGTTATAGCGCTTGAATCCCCGCGAGATAATCTGTATACAATGGCTGACAGAGAAAAACTAAATAAAGAACTATCTAAACAGCTTACGAAAGAAGCGAAAAAAATAACAAACAAACTACAAAAAGCAAATTGTGATGCTTTCGGTATTGGAAGACATCTTATTGCTTATCATCCTGGCTTATGGAAGAAAAAAAATTGGAATAAAGATTATGCAAAAGTAAAATTCAAACCTGAGGTAGAGGTAAATATTTTGTATAGTGGTGTCCTAAAATAAAAGGTTGTATGCCGCTCGGGCATACAACCTTTTTATTTCGTATATCGATAAACAATTGATTCATATGGTCTTAAGTTAAGTTTTGTAATATCCTTGCTAGCATCTGTATAATTCGACAGTAGTATTTCTTGTTTCATTCCATCTAATTGAACGTGCGCTGGTACAGAGTACGTTATTTCTTCTCCATAGAAGTTATTTATAACAAGCAGCACTTCACTTTCTGTAGTACGAGTATATGCCCAAATCTTAGGATCATTTTTATCCAAAATAGCATATTCTCCTTCTGTAATTACATCATACGTTTTTCTAAGTTCTATTAACTTTTTATAATGATAAAATACAGACTCTTTATCTTCTAATGCCTTCTCTACGTTTATTTCTTTAAAGTTTTCAGCCACTGAAATCCAAGGTGTACTTGTTGTAAAGCCACTGTTCATCTCTTCATTCCACTGCATTGGAGTACGGGAGTTGTCACGAGATTTTTGTTTTAAAATCCCGATAATCTCTTCTTTTGATAATCCTTCTTCCAGCTTTATATCATATATATTTAACGATTCAACATCGCGATATTGCTCAATAGACTCGAATTTAGGATTCGTCATACCGATTTCCTCACCTTGATAAATATAAGGTGTACCCTGCAACATATGCATCGCTGTCGCTAACATTTTCGCAGATTCATTTCGGTACTCTCTATCATCACCAAAGCGTGACACAATACGAGGCTGGTCATGATTACACCAGAATAATGCATTCCATCCTCCACCCTTTTGCATTTCAATTTGCCAATTAGACATAATCTCTTTTAATTTAATGAAATCAAAATTCGCTTTCGTCCACTTATCTCCATTCGGATAATCTACTTTTAAATGATGGAAACTAAACGTCATACTTAATTCATTACGCTCAGGGTTTGAATATTTAATACAATTATCAATTGTCGTAGATGACATTTCTCCAACTGTAATTACATCTTTCCCTTCAAAAACATTTCGGTTCATTTCTTGTAAATATTCATGAACACGCGGGCCATCTGTATAATATTTACGGCCATCACTTGTCGCCGTACTTCCGTCATCATTTAAGAACTGTTGATCTTTTGAAATTAAATTAATAACATCTAATCGGAATCCAGTTACCCCTTTATCAAGCCAAAAGCGCATCATATCATATACTTCTTCACGAAGTTTTTCATTTTCCCAGTTTAAATCCGCTTGTGTCTCATCAAATAGATGTAAATAATATTGCTCTGTCTTTTCATCATATTTCCAAGCAGACCCACCAAACTTAGATTGCCAATTATTTTTTTCATCACGCCAAATATAGTAATTACGATATGGACTGTTTTTATCTTCCTTCGCTTCTTTAAACCACTTATGCTCCGTCGAACTATGATTTACAACGATATCAAGCATAATTTCAATGTTACGTGCTTTCGCTTCTTCTAAAAGCTCTTCAAACTCTTCCATCGTTCCGTAAGATGGATCAATATTGTAGTAATCACTTACATCGTATCCATTATCATTTTGTGGCGATTGGTATATCGGTGTTAACCAAATATAATCTACTCCGAGTTCTTTTAAGTAATCTAGTTTTTCTGTAACCCCTTTTATATCACCGGTTTCTTTATTGTAATAGCTATTAAAGCTCTTCGGATAAATTTGATAAACTACACTTTTATGCCAATCCTTCATGTTTAACTTCCTCCTACTTCTGTTTTACTCGTTTTGCAAATAACCACGTTAACGCAAATGGAATTACAACTGCGATAATCATTCCGACAATAAACATTGGAATCGATTTCGGAATGATAGAAATAAATGCTGGTAATCCGCCAATTCCGATAGCAGGTGCTAATACACCATTTAACGTAATAAATATTGCTGCCACAGCCGATCCTATAATCGCTGCATAGAACGGGAATTTATTTCGTAAGTTTACACCAAACATAGCTGGCTCTGTAATACCGAAATATGCCGAGATTGCTGATGTAGATGCCATACTTTTATCATTTTGATTTTTAGAAATCCAGAACATCGCAAGTGCCGCACTACCTTGCGCAATGTTAGAAAGGGCAATCATTGGCCAAATGAATGTACCACCGTGTTGTGCAATTAATTGTAAATCGATAGCAATAAACATATGATGCATACCTGTAATTACAAGTGGTGCATATAATGCTCCAAACAATACTGCTCCAACTACCGGTACTGTTTCATATACACCTACTAATCCAACTGTTAATAAATCTCCAATATGACGTGTAACTGGACCAATAATCCCTAATGCTAACACACCTGTTACGACAATCGTTGTAATTGGTACAACTAACAATTGAATTGCATTTGGTACATGTTTCTTTAAGAAGATTTCCACTTTACTTAATACAAATGCTGCTACTAAAACTGGCAAGATTTGACCTTGATACCCTACCTTTTCAATTTGAAATAATCCTAAAATATCGAAGTACTCAATCTTTTGTCCGTCTAAACCAGTTGCTGCTTTTCCGTAATCCCACGCGTTTAATAATGCTGGATGCACAAGCATTAATCCCATAACAATCCCTAATATCGGACTACCACCAAAACGCTTCGTTGCTGACCAACCGACAAGTGCTGGTAAGAATACGAATGCTGTATTCGCCATCATATTAATTAAATCCCAAAGCCCACCTAAGTTCGGATACACATCTAATAAATTTTTCCCATCAAAAAATAAGTCCTTTGCGCCTAATAGATTGTTAATACCCATTAGTAAACCAGCTGTTACGATCGCTGGTAATATCGGCATAAATACATCAGAAAATATTTTTACAAACTTTTGAGCTGGATTTAACTTCTGATTTCCAGAATCTTTTACGTCAGCTACAGTCGATTCTTTCATACCTGCAAGCGTTATCAATTCAGCGTAAACACGATCTACATCCCCTGGACCGATTACAATTTGAAATATCCCAGCGTTATGAAACGCTCCCTTCACTAATGAAACAGACTGTAATTTATCATTATCTATTTTACTTTCATCTTTTAAAGCGATACGGAGTCTCGTCACACAATGTGCAGCTTGTTCAATATTGTCTTTCCCACCAATATACTGCAACACTTCCTCTGCTGTTTTACGATAGTCTTTCCCCATATTCCCGTCCCTCTTTTCTTTTTTTGATACCGTTTACAATTACATATTAACTCGTATATATAAGTTAGTCAACACTCGTATATACGAGTTTGAAAATTTTTATAAAAAAAGAGATGAAACGTTATTGCGTTCCATCTCCTTATTTTCTCCGCGCCACATCCGAAAAATGAAAAATATCTAAGCGGTGGCGTGATTCTGTATATTCGAACTGACTTCCATCATAAAAGTGCGTAAAGTTTTTCACAACGACAACATAGTCTGTTCCATTTAAATCTAAATACTTTCTATCGTCCTCTGTACATGGTTGCACTTCAATTACCCTCTGTGAGTAACTAATATGAAGACCTAGTTCTTTCTCAATGTATTTATAAATAGATTCCGCTGCAATTTCACTCGTTAATCCAGGGATATATTCCGATACAAAATGATTGATATCCAAAATTACTTTTTCTCCATCAATATTTCGTACGCGTTTAATATGATCTATTTCTGTCTTCTCTTTCACATTTAATAGCTTTGCAACCTCTTTTGTCGCTTTTACTTTCTCCATTTCCACGACTTCTGTAATACAATGGCGTCCTAAACGTTCATTTTCTTCTTGGAAACTTACAATACCACCAAAGTTGAATTCAATGTTTTTTCGCTTTAAAACAAAAACACCTTTTCCGTGTATTTTTTGAACATATCCACGTTCTTGTAATAAATCTACAGCTTTTCTTACAGTACCGCGGCTCGCTTCATATTGCTTCATTAATTCAGTTTCTGATGGGATTTTGCATCCCTCTTTTAATTGCCTATTATCAATAGAATTACTGATTTCTGTATAAATTTGTTCATACTTACTCATCATCTACAATAGCCCCTTGTCACCTTCTAGTTCTATATGTATTATACCATGCTACACTCTTCTGCCAATCTCTCACTTATTTTCCAGTATAGGAAAAATAAAGGTAAATATTTAATCTCTAAAACGTATTTTTATAAAAATTTTTATATTTTTCTTTTCATTCAAAAAAACATGTAGTATACTAACTTCAAAATCAGAGGAGAAAGGGAGCAAAGAACTATGCTTACTTATACAACAATTGTAGTTACATTTGCACAAAAACATCATCATCATACGTAACCCTTGAAACCTAGCGGAAAAATTACGCGTAGGTACAAGGGTTATTCCCGTTGTACCTACGCTTTGGCGAAGAGCCATGTAGGTATTTTTTATCTACATGGCTCTTTTTTTATTGCCAAAAAGCTAGTAAAAAATGATGTTTAAGCAAATATTACTACAAAGGAGTTAACAAAAATGGAAACGAAAAAATGGGGATTATGGGTTTTAACAGCTTTTGTTATCGGGAATATGGTTGGCGGTGGCGTATTTATGCTCCCAGCAAATTTAGCACAAGTATCAGGTCCAATGGGTTCTACACTTGCATGGAGTATTACAGGACTTGGTGTATTTATGATTGCACTCGTATTTGGAAATTTAGCAATCCGAAAACCAGAATTAAAAGCGGGGCCACAAAGCTATGCTCAAGCGATGTTCCCTTCAAAAAAAGCGGGTAAAGTTGCAGGCTATAGTATGGCATGGGGATATTGGGCTGCGAACTGGGCTGCAACAGCATCCGTTATTATTTCCTTTGCTGGATATTTATCAACATTCTTTCCAGTTTTACAAAGTAAGCAAATTCTCTTTTCAACGAACGGATTTTCACTAGAACTTGGAAAAGGATTAACGTTCCTCGTATGTAGCCTTATGTTATGGGGAATTCAATATATTCTTTCTCAAAATATTGATCGTGCTGGAAATATGAATCTTCTTGCTACTATTGCAAAAATTATCGGATTTACAATGTTTATTGTAATCACATTATTCATTTTCAATGCCTCTAATTTCGGAGACGGGCAAACATTTATGAATGAAGCAGGACAATCCATTTCGTTAGGTGGACAAATCAATTCAGCTGCTATTGCAACACTTTGGGCATTTATCGGTATTGAATCGGCTGTCATGCTTTCTAATCGTGCAAAATCTCAGCGGGATGTAAAAAAAGCTACCATTTTCGGATTAATTATCGCTCTTCTTATTTACATGTCAATTACGCTACTTACAATGGGAGCTCTCTCTCAAGATGCTTTAAAAGACTCTCAAAAACCATTAGTAGACGCATTAAATTTAGCAATTGGCAATAAAGGCGCATATATAATGGCTTTACTTGCACTTGTATCTTTATTTGGATCTACAGTTGGCTGGATCGTTGTTAGTTCAGAGGTTCCTTATCAGGCAGCAAAAAATGGGCTTTTCCCTAAATTTTTCGCGAAAACAAATAAAAAAGGTAGTCCTTCAAAATCATTATTTATTACAAATGTGATGACGCAAATTTTCTTATTCTCAACGATTTCTGGTACCGTATCAGAAGCTTATAATTTCGCTATCGTTGTAGCAACATTAGCTTATTTAATTCCATACCTTGTTTCTACGCTGTACCAATTCAAATTAGTTATTACAGGAGAAACGTATGATATAATGCCTGGCTCTCGAATAAAGGACGGCATCATTACTACATTAGCATTCATATATTCTATTTGGGTTATCAAAACGGGAACTGCTGATTTAAAAACGTTCTTCTTAGGAATCGGATTGTTCGTATTAGGTCTTATTCTTTATCCTGTACTAATGAAAGACTCACAAAAAATGAATTAAAAAAGGAGAAGCTTCTGGCTTCTCTTTTTTATTAGAAGTCTATAATTAACTTTTCCTTTAACTCTGCTACAGATAAAGGTTTTGCATAATAAAATCCTTGTACATAATCACAGCCCATCGATTTTAATAAGCTTTCTTGCTCTACTGTCTCTACCCCTTCAGCAACTACTGCTAAATGTAAGCTATGGGCAATTTCAATAACAGATTTTACAATCGTTCGCTCTGGCTGTGCATGATCATAATGAAATTCACGAATAAAATTACGATCAATTTTTACTATATCCAGCGGTAGTTGTTTTAAATAATATAAGGAAGAATAACCCGTTCCGAAATCATCTAAAGCAATTAAAATACCCATATTTCTTAATTCTTGTAATGTAGCAATAATATAATCAAAATGACGAACAACAATGCTTTCCGTTATTTCTAAAATTAAACGATTTGCGGGAAATCCAGTTCTCCTTAAAATGCTACGTACAGATAAAATAAAACGCTTTTGCATTAATTGTTGTATGGATAAATTCACAGATAACTTTAGTCCTTCTTCATACTCTGGCAATGTTTTAAACAAGCGACATGACTTTTCTAATACCCAGTCTCCTAATTTTATAATAAGTCCAGATTCTTCAGCTACTGGGATAAATTCGCCTGGTGAAATAGGTCCTTCTTCTGTCGAACAACGCGCTAAAGCTTCAATACCAGTATATTTCTTCGTTTTCAAATCAATAATAGGCTGCAGTGCCACATCTAACTCTTCATCACGAATTGCCTTTTGCAAAGCAAATTCAATTTTCATTCTACGATTTATTTTCGCACGTAACTCATCTGTAAAGAAACACGCTGCATTTCTTCCCTGTTCTTTCGCACTATACATAGCTAAATCTGAATTCTTCAATAGGGTTTCTACATCTTGTCCATCTTGAGGATATGAGCACAGTCCTAGACTAGCTGAAATGTATACTTCATGACCTTCAAGCATAAATGGTGCCTGAAAGCATGACAATACAGATGTCGCTAGCTGCCTCATCTCATCTTGTGTATGATTGTTTGTTAACAACACAAATTCGTCGCCACCCAGCCTAGCCAGAACATCTTTCTCTCCTAGCACATAATGCAACCGTGAAGCAACTTCGCTTAAAAGTAAATCTCCTATCATATGACCTAGCGTATCGTTTACTAATTTAAAACGATCCAAATCAAAATAAATCATACCAAACTCTTTTTTATCTGCAATCAATTCGTTAACAGTCGTTATTAATTGTAAACGGTTCGGTAAACTCGTTAAAGCATCATGATACGCAAGCTCCCTATAACGACTTTCACTTAACCGCAACCTCTGTTCTGCTTCTTTCCTACTACTAATATCATTTCGGATCGCAATAAATTGATATGGCTCTCCTTTTTCATTTAAAAATGGAACAATTGTTGTTTTAACCCAATAATATGTACCATCTTTTGCTTGATTTCGAATCTCACCTCTCCATACTTTACCGCTCAAAATACGCTTCCATAGCATTTGAAAAAATGTTTTCGGATGATGTCCTGAATTTAAAATACGATGATCTTTCCCTATTAACTCTTCTCGTGTATATTTGGAGATTTCACAAAACTTATCATTTACATATGTAATAAGACCCTTTCGGTCTGTAATCGCAACAATTGAAGACTCATCTAATGCTAACTTTAAATCTCGCAATGAAGATTCATATAATGCATGACCTCTTTGTTCTAGCATGCGCATCTCTCCTTGCTTCCTATCTGACTAAAACACAACTTGTTTCTTTTCATAGAAATAGAGATATTTCATTTCCTAATAATCATCCTTTACATACATCACGTTTTGAAATATGTCGATTAAAATAACATAATATTATTTGTAATAAAAAGCAATATAATACCTTTTCAATTATACGTAGCAGTTTCTTATAGCTAACTCTATACAACTCTTCAAGAACATATATATAAAGTGAAACTTTAATCAGTGGGGAGTGTTGATCTCCGCCTAACTTCCTTGCTTCCGCTGAATTTTGAGGTGGGGGGCTTACTACCCTTTAATGCGGGATAAATTAAAATTATTATATATGTTTTTTGAATTATAATAACAAAATATTAACATATTTTCACCTTAATTTTGGAAGTATTTTATAAATAAATACTTTATTAAACAAAAAAAGAGGATAGCCTCTTTTTTTATTTAATACGGATATGTTGTTTGTTGATACCCCGGATATGGTGTTGGATATAGCACTGGATATGGCGCTGGATAAGTTACTGGGTACGGCGCTGGATAGTAGCCTCCACCTGCTGCACCCGTTAATGCACCTGCTGTAAGCCCACCTAACACACCTCCAGCAAAACTTCCAGGGAAAAATCCACCGCCCCATGAGCCGCCACCCCAGCCCCATCCACCTCCGTGATGGTGATGATGATCATGGTGATTGTGCCCACCATGGTGGTGATGTCCGCCGTTATGATGGTGCCCTCCATGATGATGATTACGATAATACAATCCGTTATTTTCTATATAATTCATATTTCCCCTCTCCTTTTCCATTTTCTCATCTTAATAGGTATTGTAAGAATAATATGGATCTTGTTGGTAACCTGTATAATAAGAATAATCCGAGTAATACGGATAACCATATCCGCCATAACCAAATCCAGGGCTGAGTAATGCTCCCGCTACAAACCCTGGAAAGAAACCTCCACCAAAAAATGGTGAATGTCCAAAACCACCATGAAAACCTCCGTGACCGAAACCACCACCGTGACCAAATCCTCCAATTGGACGACCATACATTTTATTCACCTTCCTTTTCTCTTTAAAAACGTAACAATACACTGTATGTAGGACAAATGCGGAAAGTATGGGGAAATACCTACATTTTGTAAAAAACAGAAAACACTTTATAATAAAGTGAAACTTTAATCAGTGGGGGGCTTACTGCCCATTAAAGTGGGATAAAAATGTCACATTACATCCGCTATTTAGGAAGTCTATATTGAAGAAAGATTAGAGGAATTATATAGAAATGAAGAAACCTATTGTCCAATTACTATTAATATTTACAATTGTATCTATCGTTCTTTTCCTATTAAATACATCGTATATTTCGTTATATACATTTGTCGGCGTTCTCTGGTCCATCACAATTGTAGGAATTTCATTCGTTATTTTTATCGAAAATAGGTCTCCTCAAAGTACCTTAGCGTGGTTTTTAGTATTAGCACTTCTTCCCGTTGTAGGTGTACTTTTATACTCTATTTTCGGGCGTAGCCGTTGGAGAAGAAAAAAGCATCTCCATCGTTCAGAAGAACAAAGAAAATTATTCCGTGAAATATTAGAAGGAAGACGACTAGAGTTATCACTCAAAGTCCCATTAAGTGAACGCTCTACCCATTTAACAGAAGTTGTACAAAAATTTGGAGGCGGGCCTGCCGCAGATAGAACAACTACCAAACTTTTAACAAACGGAGATCAAACATTTTCAGCAATTTTGCAAGCTATCGAGCAAGCAAAACATCATATACATATTCAATACTATATTTATAAATCTGATGAGATTGGTACAAAAGTTCGGGATGCTTTAATAAACAAAGCAAAAGCTGGTGTTATTGTACGCTTCCTTTATGATGGATTAGGAAGTAATACGTTAAGAAGACGCTTTTTAAAACCTATGAAAGAAGCTGGGATTGAAATTGTTGAATTTGATCCTATTTTTTCAGCTTGGTTACTTGAAACCGTCAATTATCGTAACCACCGTAAAATCGTCATTGTAGATGGAGAAATCGGTTTTACTGGAGGACTTAACGTCGGTGATGAATATCTTGGCCGTTCAAAAAAGTTTCCCGTTTGGCGTGATAGTCATTTAAAACTCGAAGGAAAAGCGTTATATAAATTACAAGCAATTTTTCTAGAGGACTGGCTCTATGCATCTAGTGGTTTGAAAACCTATTCTTGGGATCAATTTATGAATAGACAATACTTCCCAGGTAAAGAAATTTCAAGTGCAGAAGGTGCCGTGCAAATTGTAGCAAGCGGGCCAAGCTCAGATGATAAGAGCATTCGCAATACATTATTAGCTGTTATGGGCTCGGCAAAAAAATCTATTTGGATTGCTACACCATACTTTATTCCAGATCAAGAAACTTTAACATTATTACGTTTAAGTGCAATATCTGGCATAGATGTACGCATTTTATATCCTGGTAAAAGTGATAGTATTATTAGTGACCAAGCATCTCAGTCCTACTTCACTCCACTTTTAAAAGCTGGTGCCTCCATTTATAGTTATAAAGATGGCTTTATGCATGCAAAAATTGTACTTGTTGATGATAAAATTGCAACAATCGGAACAGCAAATATGGATGTACGAAGCTTTGAATTGAATTATGAAATTATTAGCGTACTGTATGAATCAGAAACTGTTCATAATATTAAACGTGATTTTGAAGAAGACTTTAAGCATTCCACTGAAATTAAATGGAACGCTTTCCAAAAAAGAAGTATCAAAAAACGAATATTAGAGTCTTTTATGAGGCTCATTTCTCCTTTACTATAAGTAATCAATGTACAATTGATTGCTTTTTCTTTTATATTTGTCCCCTCTCCTTTTCTTTGCATACCATATTAAAACAAGTTATCATAAGATGTATTACTTTATGAAAATAATGTTAGGTGGGACATACATGTTAGAACAATTTCATATACATGCTGATTTAAAACAGCAGCTTTCTACAATTCACGAAAAGAATAAACAAGAAGCTGGTGAAAATGCACATTTAATCGGTACAAAAATATATAAAGCATCTGATAATAGCATTATCGAAGATGCCATTACAGCACTTCTTCTTGGCAAAAATATTCTATTAAAAGGGCCGACTGGTAGTGGTAAAACCGTACTAGCTGAAACACTTTCTTCTTTATTCCAAAAACCAATGCATAGTATTAACTGTTCTGTCGATTTAGATGTAGAAGGTATTTTAGGATACAACACACTACAAACGAAAGATGGCGCATCTGAAGTTACATTCGTTAACGGTCCTCTTATGAAAGCAATGAAGAACGGCCATTTCCTATATATTGATGAAATCAATATGGCAAAACCTGAAACGTTACCACTTCTTCACGGTGCATTAGATTACCGTAAAATGATTACAAATCCATTTACACAAGAAGTTGTATACGGTGATGATGAGTATCGTGTAATCGCAGCAATTAATGAAGGCTACGTTGGAACAAGTGAACTAAACGAAGCGTTAAAAAACCGTTTCGTTATTATTGAAGTTCCCTACATCCAAGGTGATACATTAAAAGAACTATTATTAGCAGAATCAAAACTAAAAGATGTTACAACAATTGAAAAGTTCGTTGCATTTGCAAGCGATCTTATGCCTTTAGCTCGTGATGGCCGCGTAAGTGAAGAAGCAGCAAGTATTCGTGGCATTATCGATGCATGTGATTTAGGTGTATATATTCCCGTTATGCGTGCAATTGAACGTAGTATTATCGCAAAATTAAACGATGAAACAGAACAAATGACTGTCCGTGAATTAGCAGAAAGTTATTTCTTTGAGGGATAATTCATGAGACAAATTTTTAGTGACAAAAAAATTGATGCGTCGCTGTTTCTACAAATGGAAAACTTAATGTATGCCCTTCTCAAAGAAGATGATGCCTACCTTGAGTATGGCTATAAAGCATACTACGACGAAATTGAAAAAAAGGTTGTCATTAGTCACTTTTGGGATGATCGAAAAGAAGAGGATACAGTAATCGGATTAAAAAGCGAAGTGTTTTTAAAAGCACTTGGTAATAAACATTACTCGGACATGACTTTAATTCGTTCTTATGCAATTGAATTGCAAGAATCACCCTTAAAAAAGTTTTTAACACAATTATTTGTTCTATTAGAAGATTTACGTGTTGAGGAAATCGTAAAAAACTTACGCCCTGGCACAAAGCATGTTTTTAAAAGAAGAAAAGAAATGTATCGCAATTACTTTAGCTCACAAAATGAAATCAATCGTGTTCGTAACTATCACGGTGATCGTCTATTTTGTCTATGCTATCTTTCATTAACGAGCGATAAATATGAAATGTTTAATAATGAATATTTCGAGCAAATTGAAGCTATTTTGCATGAAACATTCCAAGCTCGTAATACGGAAGATATTATGTATATCGTTGAGAAAATTCGCTATCGCTTAGAGGAGCTTCTTGAAAGTGATATGCTGAACAACTATTTCGGGCATGCACCGCTTTATTTATCTGTCATTGCAGATGAAAAAAACTGTCGCGTCGAAGATTTAGCAAACGATGATACGCAGCTCATAGATGACGATGAAAATAAAAACAAAATGGATGAAAGCTTCTCAACATGGCACCGTGAAAATAAAAACAATGAAAACGAGAACTTTTTACGCTTTGAATTAGAAAGCGGAACAAAAACAAATATGATGGGTGACACTGCTCGCGAATCAGAAGATGGCGACCAAGCACTTGGCTCTGTACAAGGTACTTCTCAAAAAAGTACACAATCTAACTTTGATGGTGCTGACACAAAAGAAGCAAGAGCTTCTCACGCTTCTAGTCAAAATGATGGTGCATATGGTAAATATAACACTGGCGCTTCTCATACATTTAAAGAAGCACGTAAACCAAATCCTGATGAGAAAAAGGATTACCAAGCTATCAAATCAGTCGTTAATAAAGATGTAAAAGAATTAAAGAAAATTATCGAAAAAACGATTGAAAATAAAACGAATGCAAATAGTGATAAATATTACGGAAGACTTCGTAAGAAATTCCTTCGTATTTATACTGAAAAGCAGCCTCGCATGTTTTATAAAAAAGGGCAAGAATCACAAGAGCTCGACGTTGCATTCCAACTATTAGTAGACTGCTCTGGTTCTATGTATAACAAAATGGAAGAAACGAAAAAGAGTGTGGTCCTATTCCATGAAGCGTTGAAATCTTTAAAAATCCCGCACGCTATTAGCGGATTTTGGGAAGATGCTTCTAGTGCTAAACCTGAAGATAAGCCGAACGTTATCCATGAAGTTGTAACGTATAAAAACTCAACGTTACCAAACGTTGGTCCAGAAATTATGCAGCTTCGCGAAGAAGAAGATAACCGCGACGGATATATTATTCGTATCGTTTCTGAAAAGCTTGCAAAAGGACCAGAAAAACATAAATTCTTACTTGTCTTCACAGACGGTGAACCTTCTGCGCTAGACTACCAACAAGACGGTATTTTAGATACGCATGAAGCTGTCAAACTTGCTCGTAAAAGTGGTATGGAAGTAATCGGAATTTTCATCGAAGAAGGCGAAGCGAAAGAAGCAACTTATCAATTAATGAAGAACATTTATAACCATCACTTCTTAGTTGCAAATCACGCTGAAGATTTACGTCTGAAGATTAAACCACTATTGAAAAAGTTATTACTGAAGACGATTGAATAGAAAAACAGGAGCTTTGCGCTCCTGTTTTTTTCTTTCAATCACTTTGTTTCTGGCTGAAACTTGTATGGAATGGCTACTGCTAATAATGAATCGAATCCTCCATCGTAGAATGGGAATCGTTCATTTGCGATTGATCGATCCACCCACTCTATTGCGGAAATTTCCTCTTCATCTTCTGCCATAAGTTCCCCTTTTACTACACTCGCTCGGAATGTAAATAATAGTGCATGATTCCCTGATTCTTCAAAGAATTTTTCGTTAATCGCAACAAGTCCACCTGCCATAGCCGTTAAACCTGTCTCTTCGTTTACTTCCCTTACTAGAGCTTTCTCTAACGTTTCACCCTTTTCAACAGCCCCACCCGGCAATGACCAAACATTTTATTCTACATTATGTACCATTAATATTTTATCTGTTTCTTCGTCATGTATTAGTGCATATACGACATCAACTCTTTGCATGTTGCTTTTCTCCTTCAATTAACTCATCCATTGTAAATAAAGAATGTAGTTGTAAGCCATCTTCTAATAAGTTTTCTCTTCCCTCTTTTGTTCGTTCAATTACGCCTAAAACATGATGTACATTCACGCCTAGTTCTCTTAAATCTTTCGTGCTTAATAGTATTTGACCACCTGTCGTAATAACATCTTCAACAACACAAACATTTTTCCCAGCAATATCAACGCCTTCTGCTAACTTGCATGTACCGTACTTCTTCGCTTCTTTTCTCACAAATACAACTGGTATACCTGTTTGTAAAGATAATGCTGTTGCTACTGGGATTCCTCCCATCTCTAAACCTGCCAGCACTTCTGTCTCAGGAGGAATGAGCTCTTTCAATTGCTTAGCAATTTCTACTAGCAGTACTGGATTAGATTCAAATAAGTACTTATCAAAGTATTGATTTGATACTTGTCCTGATCGAAGCTTAAATGTTCCCGTTAAACGTGACGTATTGTAAATTTCCTTTGCTAACTCCCATTTCTCCATTCCCTGTCTCCCCTTTACACACAAATTAACTCATTCTATCACATTTGCAATTATTTGTATATTCCCAAAACACAAACAAAAAGGGTCAATTCCTAAGAATCGACCCTTTTTATTAATTCATCACTAACTCAGCTGTGAGCTTTTTTTTTAACTTAGCCAACATGTCCGTTGTCATTTTGTCTAAATCGTATTCTGCTTTAAAGCCCCACTCTTTCATCGCTGCTGTTGCATCAATAGAGTTTGGCCAGCTATCAGCGATTGTTTGACGAGCAGGATCTACAGCGTAATCCATTGTAAACGTCGGGATGTGTTTACGAATTGCTGCTGCGATTTGCTCTGGCTCAAAGCTCATTGCTGTAATATTGAACGCGTTTCTATGCACAAGTTTACTTGGATCAGCTTCCATTAATGAAATGATCGCTTGTAAAGCATCTGGCATATACATCATATCCATGTATGTTCCTTCTGCAATGTATGAGGTGTATGTGCCTTTTTTAATCGCCTCATAATAAATTTCAACTGCATAGTCAGTTGTTCCGCCTCCTGGAGGAGCTACGTAAGAAATTAAACCTGGGAAACGTACACCGCGCGTATCAACACCAAACTTTTGATGATAATAATCACATAGTAATTCTCCTGCTACTTTGTTTACCCCATACATCGTAGTAGGACGCTGAATTGTATCTTGTGGCGTATTATCTTTCGGCGTTGATGGACCGAATGCACCGATAGAACTTGGTGTGAAAAACTTACAGTTTAATTCACGAGCTGCTTCTAATGCATTTACAAGTCCGCCCATATTTAAATTCCATGCAAATAGCGGATTTTTTTCCGCCGTTGCTGAAAGTAAAGCTGCTAAATGAATAATTGTATCTACTTCATTACGCTTTGCAATATCATGTAGTTTTTGTCCATCTGTTACATCTAACGTTTCAAAAGGACCAGACGTTACTACTTCACTATCTGTTTCACGAATATCTGTTGCAATAACATTTGATGCGCCGTATACATCACGAAGTTTCATTACTAGTTCAGAACCAATCTGCCCTAAAGAACCGGTTACTAGAATTTTTTTCATTTTCCCCACTCCTCATTTGCAAGCTATTCAAAAGATGTCGTTACTTAAATGATGCCCATTTCTTTCCCTACTTTTTCATACTTACGAATTGCTTCATCTAACATTTCTTTCGTATGAGCTGCTGTAGGCATATTACGAACGCGTCCGGTTCCTTTTGCTACAGTTGGGAACACGATAGATTTTGCGTATACGCCTTCTTCATTTAGACGTTTACTAAATTCTTGTGTTAACACTTCATCCCCAATAATACAAGGTGTAATTGGCGTTTCACTTTCTCCGATGTTAAAGCCAAGTTCTTTTAATCCTTGTTTTAAATAGCGACCATTTTCCCACAGACGATCATGTAACTCTGTGCTTTCCATTAAGATTTCAATTGATCTCATGCAAGCTGCAGCATCAGCTGGTGTTAATGCTGTAGAGAATAAGAATGGACGTGAACGAACTTTTAACCAGTCAATTAAGTTTTGTTTCCCTGCTACATATCCACCAATTACCCCAATTGCTTTTGATAATGTACCAATTTGGAAATCAACTTTATCAGACAGACCGAAGTGCTTTACAGTTCCTGCACCTTTACCCAGTACACCTGAACCGTGTGCATCATCTACGTATGTCATTAAATCTAATTCTTCTGCAATCTCAACAATTTCTGGTAGTTTTGCAACATCTCCATCCATTGAGAAGACACCGTCTGTAATTACCATTAATTTATTGTAAAGACCTGATTCTTTCGCCGCGATTGCTTTTTGGCGTAAATCTTCCATATCAGAATGTTTATAAACAATAATTTTTGCCTTTGATAGACGACTACCATCAATAATAGAAGCATGGTTTAACTCGTCTGAAAGAATCGCATCATTTTTATCCATAACGGCTGAAATCGCTGCCATATTACAGTTAAATCCTGATTGGTAAGCGATTGCTGCTTCTGTATGTTTAAACTTTGCAATTGTTTCTTCTAATTTAATATGCAAATCTAAAGTGCCGTTAATTGTACGAACCGCTCCTGCTCCAACGCCGTACTTATGAATTGCACCAATTGCTGCTTCTTGCAAACGGCTATCTGTTGCTAATCCAAGATAGTTGTTTGAAGATAAGTTAATATATTCTTTTCCGCCAATTGTAATGATCGGTCCATTTGAACTCTCAAGCGGATCAATTACGTTATAAAGCCCCTTTGATTTTAAATCCTCTAAATTTTCTTCTAAAAATTTTGCAAGTGTTTTACTAGACATCGTGAAGCCTCCCATCGTTCATGTAAGCGAATTATTGTCTTAATAGTTCTAATAATCCCTCTACTAGCTTAACACGTTTTCAGAATTTATTATAGAAAAATAGTTTAAAGTAACCGCTTACAATTCTAGATTATATATGATTCATTACAAGAAATCTATCATTTACTTTTCATATTTGGTAGAATAAAAAAAATATGTAAGGGGGCTTCAATCATGGCATTTACTGAATCTAATGTATATAATAACGAAGCATTTTTTGAACAATATATGAAACGAAGATACCGAGAAAATAGCCCAAATGAATCACTTGAAAAGCCAGCCTTTTTTCAACTCATTGGTGATGTGAAAGGAAAACGAATTCTCGATTTAGGCTGCGGTGACGCAAAATTTGGCAAGGAATTATTAGAAAAAGACTGCCACTCTTACACTGGTATTGAAGGCTCCGAACTTATGTATAAAAAAGCTAAAAAACAACTAGAAGATAAAAATGGGATCGTCCATTTTTTAAACCTCAAAGACTACACATACCCCCCTGCTACTTTTGATTTAGTAACATCTAGACTCGCCTTACATTATATTGAACATCTTCCTATCATTTTTCAAAATGTGTACGAAACTTTAAAAACAAATGGAACCTTTACTTTTAGCGTTCAACATCCTATTATTACCTCTTCATTTGAAAGCTTACAAACGAGCGGGAAAAGAACGAACTGGCTCGTCGATGATTATTTTAAAATGGGTAAACGCGTTGAACGTTGGATTGATCAAGAAGTTATTAAATATCATCGTACAATGGAAGAATATTTTACACTATTACAACAAGCTGGATTTACAATTACAAATTTAAAAGAAGCTACACCAGATCAAACTTATTTTCAAAGCGCGGAAGAATATGAACGTCGTTTACGTATTCCCCTCTTTCTCTTATTCTCTTGCCGAAAATAAAAAAGACGATGAACCTCTCATCGTCTTTTTCATTATCTTATTGCCTGAGCAACCTCTTTACGTACACGTCTTCCTTTTCCATGCGGAATACAAAGTGGCGTCCCAAATAATGGATCTGTACTGATTTGACACTCCATTCGGAATACATCACGTACTAGCTTCTCATCTACTACTTCTTCTGGCTTACCTTGTGCATATATTTGTTTATCTTGAATGGCTACAATATTGTCTGCATAACGACATGCTAAATTTAAATCGTGTAATACCATGACAATTGTTCTTTGTTCTGTTTCATTTAATTCGAATAATAAATCAAGCACTTCAATTTGGTGAGTCATATCTAAATAGGTAGTAGGCTCATCCAGTAAAATAATATCTGTATCTTGTGCAAGCGTCATTGCAATCCAAGCACGTTGTCGTTGTCCACCTGAAAGAGCATGCACATCACGCTCAGCAAATTCTGTCATCCCTGTTGCTGCAATTGCCTTCTGTACCATTTCCTCGTCTTTTTCTGACCACTGTTTCAGCCATGTTTGATATGGATAACGTCCTTGCTTTACAAGTTGCAATACTGTAAGCCCTTCAGGTGCTTGCGGTCCTTGCGGTAAAATTGCCATTTGACGAGCAATTTGCTTCGTTTGCATACTTTGAATGGCTTGATTATCTAACAAAATGTCACCAGTTGTTGGCTTTAATAATCTAGCTAGTGAACGTAATAAAGTTGATTTTCCGCAACCGTTAGAACCGATAAAGATTGTAATTTCGCCTTTTGGAATTTCTAAATTCAACTCATCAATAATAATCGTTTCACCATAAGACAACGTCAAACGTTTCGTCTCCAATGCTTTTTGCATATTCATCTCCCTTTATGAATTCCGACTTTTATAAAGTAAATAAATAAAATAAGGTGCACCAATTGCTGATGTAAATACTCCTGCTGGAATTTCAAGTGGGGTGAAAACTGTACGCCCAATTAAATCTGCAGCAAGTACTAAAATTGCACCAACAATCGCCGCAACTGGGAGTAATGCACCGTATAAAGAACCAACTAGTCTTCGTGAAATATGAGGTGCCATTAAACCGACAAATCCAATTCCTCCAGCAAAGGCAACTGCTCCACCAATTAAAGCTGTACTCAGTAATAACATGAATACGCGTGACTTCGTTAAAGGAACACCAAGTCCTACCGCAATATCATCCCCTAGCTCTTGCGCATTTAAATGTCTAGCAGCTATAAATGATATTACCGTTAAAGTGAGAACCCACGGTGCAAGTACCATAACATTTTGCCATGAAGAACCGTAAACAGTACCTGTAATCCATACATTCGCTTGACTCGCTTGGTAAATTGGCGCTAACAACATAAACAAAGTCGTTGCCGCTTTCGTTAATGCCCAAAACCCAACACCAATTAAAACAAGACTAATCGGCGATAACCCGTCATTTCTCCATGCAAATAAATATACAAAAAGCGCTACAATTGTTGCCCCAACAAAGGCTGCTAACGGCATATAATGAATGCTAACGGTTAGCGCATTATTTTTATCACTAAATATAGCTAAAAACAGTACAACTGCAACACTTGCACCACCTGTAATCCCAATGATATCCGGAGAAGCAAGTGGATTTCGAACGAGACCTTGTAAAATACATCCTGCTACAGCAAGTGCGATTCCTACAAGAATGGCAATTAAAATACGCGGCATACGAAACTTATTTACAACCATATTGGACATCGCATCGCCATTTCCAGTAATCGCTTGCCATACATCATAAGGAGCAATTTTCATGTCTCCCATACCTGCACTCGCAAAAAATAATCCTATTAAAACAACTAGTAAACTGAATAAGACGAGACAAGCTCGTTTATACATTAAAAACGAGAGCTCGCCTTTTCCTATACGAAACGGAATATACTTCTTCATTTGCTAAGCCCTCTCTTACGTGCAATATAAATAAAGAATGGGGCTCCGATAAATGCTGTCATAACCCCTACCGGTACTTCTTGTGGCATAATGACATATCTTGCTGCTATATCAGCTAAGATTAATAGTATTGCACCTAACAAGCCACTATACGGTACTCTCCACCTGTGATCTACTCCAACAAGAAATCTGGCAAAATGCGGAGTAACAATACCAATAAATCCAATCGGACCAGCGACCGCAACTGAACCACCAGATAACAGGACAATAATAAGTAGTATGAATGATTTCATTAAAATCGTTCTTTGACCAAGTCCTTTTGCAACGTCTTCCCCCATCATTAATGTATTTACTTTCCCTGCCATCATAATAGATGCAATCCATCCTATTAATAAATACGGGAATACAGATTGTAAAATTTCTAACTTTCTTCCTTGCACAGATCCGGCAAGCCAAAATAATACTTCTTCAAGCGCCTTTTCATTTAAAACAAGTAATCCTTGTGTTAATGATGAAAATAACGCACTAATTGCGACACCTGCTAATGTTAACTTAAGAGGCGTTGTCCCCTCTTTTCCTAAAGAACTAGAAGCGAATACAAGTACAGCTGCAATTGCCGCTCCTAAAAAGGCAATCCACGTGAAAGCTGATAATGATGTCACGGAAAAAATAACAATTGCTACAACTATGAAGAAAGCAGCACCTGAATTTAACCCAATAAAATCTGGAGAAGCAAGTGGATTCTTCGTTAAAGTTTGCATAAGACAACCTGCAATGGCTAAACTAGCACCAACACTCGCTGCAATTAATGCTCTTGGTAGACGCACATTTTGAATAATAATATGTTCATTGGACCCATTAAAATGGAAAAAAGCATCTAACGCTAAATTCCAACTCGTATTTGTATATCCGAAAATAATACTTCCCCAAATACAAGTAATGACTGCAATGATTCCAACAAATAATCCAATCCATTTTGCTCGATTTGTTTTTAATAACATGCAGCGTTTCCCCTTCAATGTATAATGATACGTTGTAAGTGTATTTCAACTTAATTCTCATTGTCAACGGAAATGAGAATTATTTTCACCCGTATATATTGACAATCAAAAGATAAAGGCTTAATATCATGCTTGCTATTGAAAAAAATTCTCACTATGTAGGGGGTACATAATGAATTTCATGCGAAAGAAATCGTTTACAGTATTTGTATTTTTATTAGCCTTTTCACTACTTTTAAGTGCTTGTGGAAAATCAAATACGAAAGAAGATACAAAAGAAGATACAAAAAAAGAAATGATTACAGTTGAACATGCAATGGGTAAAACAGAAGTTCCTGCTAATCCAAAACGTGTAGTTATTTTAACAAACGAAGGAACTGAAGCTTTACTTGAGCTAGGTGTGAAACCAGTTGGGGCTGTAAAATCTTGGACTGGTGATCCGTGGTATCCACATATTAAAGATAAAATGAAAGATGTAAAAGTTGTTGGTGATGAAGGACAAGTGAACGTAGAAACTATCGCTTCTTTAAAACCAGACTTAATTATCGGTAACAAAATGCGTCACGAAAAAGTGTACGAGCAACTAAAAGCAATTGCACCTACTGTGTTCTCTGAAACATTACGCGGTGAATGGAAAGATAACTTCAAGTTTTATGCGAAAGCATTAAATAAAGAAAAAGAAGGCGAAAAGGTTTTAGCTGATTACGATAAAAGTATGAAAGATTTAAAAGCTAAACTAGGCGATAAAGTAAACCAAGAAATCTCTATGGTTCGCTTCATGCCTGGTGATGTTCGTATTTATCATGGTGATACATTCTCTGGTGTTATTTTAAAAGAACTTGGATTTAAACGTCCTGGCGATCAAAATAAAGATGACTTCGCAGAGCGTAACGTATCTAAAGAACGTATTTCTGCAATGGATGGCGATGTATTATTCTACTTCACATTCGATAAAGGAAATGAGAAAAAAGGCTCTGAATTAGAAAAAGAATATATCAATGATCCGCTATTTAAAAACTTAAATGCAGTAAAAAATGGTAAAGCATACAAAGTTGATGATGTGATTTGGAATACAGCTGGTGGCGTAATGGCTGCTAACTTACTATTAGATGATATCGAAAAACGCTTTGTTAAATAATATTCCCTTAGCCAGCTCCCCTTCTATGGAGCTGGTTATTTTTCAATTCACTTAAATGTCACATTATTTCATTTTGTATTTTTATTCCCAATATGTTATATTATAAAAGTAAATAAAATATATTTTCTCTATATCAGAATAAATATTTTAATCTAAATTTTCTGATTAATCACTATTTTATTTTCTTTTAGAATTCAATTATTACATTTGAAAACGCTTATCATCTCGTTTTCAGGGCAAAATACAGTAACGGTCGAAGTAAAATAGAACTTTTTTAGAAATTTTCTTTCTATTTCCATATAATTCTATTGACTTCTAAATATTTTGTAAATTAAAATGATTACATAAATATCCGTTATACAGGATTAGGGGGAAACAAACATGGATGCAGCTTTAAAATTAGACAAAGCTGGAGAGCAACAATCACCAAAAAAACATCCACCAGGGTTATACTTGTTGTTCTTTACAGAAGCATGGGAAAGATTTAGTTATTACGGAATGCGTGGCTTATTAGTTCTTTATTTAACAACGAGCTTAGTAAGCGGCGGTTTAGGATTTGATAAAGCAGTTGCAGTTCAAATTTACGGTATTTTCACAATGTTAGTATACTTCACACCGATTATCGGTGGTTGGTTAACTGACCATTTCATTACGAAGCGCCATGCCATTACTATTGGTGGTATTATCATGGCAATTGGTAACTTTGTACTATTCTCAATGAACACAAAAACTGGACTATTTTTAGGATTAGGATTATTAGTTATTGGTAACGGATTCTTCAAACCAAATATTTCGACTTTATTAGGTCAATTATATAGCGAAAACGATTCTCGTCGTGATAGTGCCTTCACTATCTTCTACATGGGAATTAACTTAGGTGCTCTTATCGCTCCTTTCATTTGCGGTTACTTCGCAGATTATAGATACGGTTTCTTAACAGCTTGTATCGGTATGATTATTGGACAACTTGCCTTTAATTTCTTAGCACCTCGTTACTTAGGGTCTATCGGAACAACTGTTGTAGGGAAAAAATCTAAAGAAAAAAATGCAAAAGCAATCGAGAAAAAACCTTTAACAACACAAGAGAAAAAACGTACTGCTGCAATTTTAATTTTAACTTGTTTCGTAGTATTCTTCTGGGCAGGATTTGAGCAAGCAGGTAGTTCTTTAACACTTTACACAGATAAGTTTGTGGATCGTACAATTGGTGGATTTACAATTCCAACACCTTGGTTCCAATCTGTAAACCCACTATTCATTATCTTACTAGCATTACCTGTTTCTGCATTATGGATTAAACTTTCGAAAACAAAAAATGGTGATTTAAAAATCCCAACAAAAATGGCATTTGGTATGATTTTACTAGGGATTGGATATTTAGTTCTAACTTTAGCTGTATTAAAAACTGGTAGCGACGAAGGTAACATTACAATGAAAGCAAACTTACTATTCATTGTATTCACTTACATGTTCCATACAATTGGTGAATTATTCTTATCACCAATCGGATTATCTATGGTAAGTGCAATCGCTCCTGTTAAATTAGCATCATTATTAATGGGTGTATGGTTAGCTGGTACTGGTTTCGCAAACTTACTAGCAGGACAATTAGCTGCTTTCACTCAATCTTTAGGATATTTAGAAGTATTCGCAAGTATCGGTATTATCGTAATCGTACTCGGATTAGTACTTCTTATGTTCTCTAAGAAAATTGCACATATGATGGAATAAATAAGAAGACGCTTCTAAATGTAGAAGCGTCTTTTCTATTACTTCTCCTCTAAAGCCGTCACGTTCACGTGAACGCTTTCTCCAGGATTAGATACATCATACACTTGAGCAACCCCACTCTGCTCGTCACAGCTCTCAATCCATACTGGTACGCCCTCATATGTAACGTCAATTCTACTTGAAGAAGATAAAATTTGTTTCACACGTTTTACATCCATACTACCATTCCTCCTTTTACTTGCTACACTCCTTTCTATCTTTTCTTTTCCCTTTAGAATATATTCCATATAGCAGCATGTTAATTAATAGCCTTTTCTTCCTTACATTCCAACATTTTCTCTCATGTCACCTTTCTGACAAATAAAAAAAGACGTATGTCCCATACGTCTTTTTCCATAATATTCAAATTTTAAGAAAATAATGTTTTTACTACTTCACTTACTTTATCATTATGAATTTGATAATACACTTCTAGTCCTCGTCGTTCAAAGCGTACTACTTTATTTTGTTTTAATTTCGTTAAATGTTGCGAAACTGTTGATTGCGGAATTTCTAACACTTCCTGTAATTGTGTTACATTACATGTTCCACGTTGCATTAGTTCCATTACTAGGCGTAGACGCAACGGATGCGCTAACGCTCTTAACATTTGTACATCTTCTTCTGAAATATGACATTCGAATTGATTTTGGCTCATAAAGTTCCCCTCATTTTCGTTTTTATTTTCTTTTTATTTATTTATATATCTGTTCTTATATTTCCTGTTACGACATAACTTTATCAACCTATAAAGCTGAAAATTTTTTCCACCTTAACCAACAAAGAACTCAGGAAAAATTCCTTGCTGATTTTGAATATTATACTATATGATATAACGAAAAAGCAAAACAACGGGCTGCAAATACTTTGCTTGCAAATGTTGTTTTATCAGGCTTTTTGTTATATTTTCACCTCATTGCAACGTGCAGTAATGATATTGTAAAATACCGTCTATAATTGATAACCTATCGTAACGTATTTGGGTTATATTTAACCTCTTTGTTACGCTAAAAGGAATTTTCAGTAAAAAGAGCTGCCGTAACATTAAATATTAACTTATTACTTTTTAATTAATATTCAATCGCTTGAACTATGATGGAACACTTCCTATTAAGTACATTTACTGTCCCACTCCTGACTTGATCAAATAGGACAAACGGTACATTCTGCAACTCTATATTCGATACAAAGACGGTCTCTACTATAGAACTGTAGCATCAATAATGTATAAACAACTACAAGAAAAGAATATGCAAATAATTTATCTCACCCACTCGAATAGATTTGAGTGGGCTTTTTGTCGACTTTATGAACAAAGCATTTCTTTTAACACTATTATGGAATAATTATACTTTTTTACGTTGACAATAGTGTTGAAGGAGAATATACTAAGCATGTAAGTTGATTGTGAATAGTTTCACAAATAATGTGAATTTCTTCACATAAAATAGATAGGAGTTGTCATTATTATGAGTACTTGGACACAAATTTATGACCCATTAAACAATATTTGGTTATCTGCTCTAATCGCAGCACTTCCAATTTTCTGCTTCATCATTTGTTTAATGGGACTGAAAATGAAAAGTTATATCGCTGGTCTTTACAGTGTGATTGTCGCTATTATTCTTGCTATATTCGTTTATAAAATGCCAGCAACAGTAGCTTTAGCATCTGCCGGATTCGGTATTTTATCTGGATTTTATCCAATTTGTACTATTGTTATCGCAGCAATTTTCCTTTACAAATTAACTGTTAAAACAGAGCAATTCAACATCATTCGTGATAGTATTTCAAGCATTACAAATGATCAACGCTTACAAGTATTATTAATCGCTTATTCTTTCGGTGCTTTCTTAGAAGGCGCAGCTGGTCTAGGGGTTCCAGTTGCTATTACAGCTGCACTACTTGTAGGTATGGGCTTTAATCCATTAAAAGCAGCAGGTATTTGTTTAGTAGCAAATATCGCTGGTGGTGCTATGGGTGCTATGGGTATCCCAGTTACAGTACCAGCACAATTAACTGAGCTAGATGCATTAACTATCGGTCGTCAAACTGTTCTTATCTTACCATTCATCAGTATTGTATTACCTTTCTTACTTGTTTCAATGGTCGATGGAATGAAAGGTATTAAAGAAACTTGGCAAGGTATTCTTGTAAGTGGTGTTTCTTTCGCAATTACTCAGTTCGTTGTAACTTACTTCTTAGGTGCAGAACTTACTAATATTTTCGCAGCCGTTGTAAGTATGATCTCTCTTGCATTATTCTTACGTGTTTGGCAGCCAAAATCTTCTACTAAAGAAGAAAAACAAGAAGAAAAAGTATCACATACATTCAATCAAATTTTATATGCTTGGTCTCCATTCGTATTCTTAACTGCATTCGTAACAATCTTTAATTTAAAACCAATTAAAGCTCTATTTGCTCCGGATGGCGCACTAGCAAACCTAGTATTTAACATTCAATTCCCTGGTCTTCATAACGCTGTTATGAAAACTACACCAATTACAAAAGCTGATACACCTTTCGCAGCTGTTTTCAAATTTGATGTATTCTCATCTACAACTACTGCAATCGTATTAGCGATTATCGTTTCACTTATCGTGTACCGCGTAAAAGGTAAAATGGTTAAAGAATTAATGGTTGAAACAATAAAAGAACTAAAAGCTCCAGTGTATACAATCTGTAGCGTTATCGCTTTAGCTTACGTGGAAAACTACTCTGGTATGTCATCTACACTTGGACTTGCATTCTCTTCTACTGGTAATGCATTCCCAGTTCTTTCTCCAATCTTAGGATGGATTGGCGTATTTATTACAGGTTCAGTAGTATCAAGTGGTTCATTATTCGCACCGCTTCAAGCAGTAACTGCAGATCAATTAAACATCGTTCCTTCTACTCTTGTTGCATTAAACGTAGTAGGTGGTACAATGGCAAAAATGGTTTCACCACAATCTGTAGCAGTTGCTTGTGCCGCAGTTGGACTAGTTGGTAAAGAATCTGCCCTATTTAAAACAGCAATGAAATACAGTTTAATCTTCTTAGCTATCATTAGCTTACTTCAATTGAACGCTGTATTTAATATCTTTTAAAAATAAAACACCGATCCAAATGGATCGGTGTTTTTTCACATTACATCTTCTTATTCTTTAATAAAGAAGCTCCAGCAATTTCAGGATGCGTCATTTCGAATGGATCTAAAATAATATCCAATTCTTCTTCTGTCAGTACACCATGTTCTAAACATAACTCCCGAACAGATTTTCCTGTTTCAATTGCTTCACGTGCAATACGAGATGCTACTTCATAACCAATATGAGGATTAACTGCTGTGATAATGCCAACACTTTTCTCAACATATTGCTTCAGCAATTCTTCATTTGCTGTAATTCCTTTAATACAATATTCACGGAATACACGGAATCCGTTATTCATAATACTAATAGATTGAATTAAATTAAATACAAGCACAGGCTCCATTACGTTGAGCTCCAGTTGTCCTGCTTCTGACGCTAAGCAAATTGTATGATCATTACCAATTACTTGGAAAGCGACTTGATTAATTACTTCTGCCATAACAGGATTTACTTTACCTGGCATAATAGATGAACCTGGCTGACGAGCTGGTAATTGAATTTCCGCCAATCCAACACGTGGACCAGATGCCATAATACGAAGGTCATTCGCAATTTTAGACATATTCATCATACATACTTTTAATGCTGCAGATACTTCTGTGTATGCATCTGTATTTTGCGTTGCATCAACTAAATGCTCTGCACCAACAAGTGGGAATCCGCTAAATGTTCGTAAGTGTTTCACCACTTGTTCAATGTACGTAGGATTTGCATTTAATCCCGTACCAACAGCTGTCGCTCCCATGTTCACTTCATATAAATGTTGGCGGGATTGTTTAATTCTTTTTATATCACGCGCAAGCACGCGGCTATATGCTTCAAATTCTTGTCCAAGACGAATCGGAACAGCGTCTTGTAAATGTGTACGTCCCATTTTAATGACGTGATCGAACTCTTTTGCTTTTGCACGGAAAGCAGCATGAAGTTCTTCCATTGTAATAAGAAGTTCTTCTAACATCATAAGAGTTGCAATATGAATTCCCGTTGGAAACGCATCATTCGTCGATTGAGCCATGTTTACATGCGTATTTGGGCTAATTTTTGCATACTCGCCTTTTTCATATCCCATACGTTCTAACGCTCGATTAGCAATTACTTCATTCGTATTCATATTAATAGAAGTTCCAGCACCGCCCTGAATTGGATCTACGATAAATTGATCATGGAATTTTCCATCAACAATTTCTTGCGCTGCCTCTGCAATTTCGTGCCCAATGTCTTTGGCTAAGTAACCAGTATCCATATTTGCAAGTGCCGCCGCTTTTTTCACAATTGCCATTGCCGTAATGAGTGACGGATGGATGCGATATCCTGTAATCGGGAAGTTTTCTACAGCGCGTAATGTTTGTACACCGTAATAAGCTCTACTTGGTACTTCCTTTTCACCTAAAAAATCTTTTTCTATACGTATATCCTTCGTTGCTATCATTTTCATCACCTATACTTTTCATTCTAAATCCCTATTTAAAAAATTCGCCCTCTAAAAATACGAGTATCATTCAGAAGAATTTTTCAGTGTCCACCTTCACTATATAGCACCTTTTTTGAAAGCGCAAACATTTAATTTTCTATATATACCTTTTATAGAAAATCATTCTTCCCCCTTCTTTATTTCCACTCGTTTAATTTGATGCATATCTTTTTCCAGAACTTTAAAAGAAAAGCCGTGTTTTTCAATAATATCTCCTTCAGCAACGATTTGCTTTTGTACCATAATCCACCCACCAATTGTATCTACATCATCAGCGATTAAGTGTATGCCAAATAAATCATTTACTTCACTAATAAGCACTTTTCCCTCTACGATTTTACACCCTTCACTTATATGCTCTATAGGCGGGTGTTCATCTTCATCGTATTCATCTCGGATTTCTCCAACAATTTCTTCTAAAATATCTTCTAACGTAACAATCCCCGCTGTACCGCCATATTCATCATACAACACAGCTAATGGAATGTGTTTTCTTTGCATTTGTAATAGTAAATCATGAATTGGAATATTTTCTAGCACTTCAATGACCGGCCTTGTATATGGCATAATCGAGCACTCCTCGTCCCGATTACCATCCATATAACGAATAAATAAATCCTTTACATTAACCATTCCAATGATTTCATCTTTATCTTCACCAAATACAGGATACCTCGTATATTTTTCTTGTGCGATTATTTTAATATGTGTTTCAAATGGTTCGTCCTCATATAAACCCACAACTTCCGTACGAGGCACCATAATTTCCTTTGCCACTCTATTATCAAATTCAAAAATATTATTTACATATTTAAATTCCCTTTGATTAATCTCTCCGCTCTCATAACTCTCAGATAAGATTAACCGTAATTCTTCCTCCGAATGAGCTACTTCATGTTCAGAAGCCGGATGTAATCCGAATAAACCTGTTACAAGCCTTGCTGAACCATTTAAAGCCCAAATAAACGGATACATAACTCGGTAAAAATAAATAAGTGGCTTTGATAATAATAAGCTAACTTGCTCTGCTCTTTGTATAGCGAACGTCTTCGGAGCAAGTTCACCAATGACAACATGTAAAAACGTAATCACTGCAAAGGCAATAATAAATGAAACTGTGCTGGAAATTGCAGGAGATAAATGCAGTTTTAAAAACAACGGCTCGAGTAAATGTTTTATGGTCGGCTCTCCTAACCACCCAAGCCCTAAAGCGGTAATTGTAATACCTAACTGACATGCTGATAAATATTCATCTAAATTTGAAGTTACTTTTTTTGCTGCCAATGCTCCTCGTCGTTTCTCACTAACGAGTTGGTCAATACGACTGCTACGCACCTTAATAATTGCAAACTCAACAGCTACAAAAAAACCTGTTAATGCAATAAGAATGACTACCATCAGTAATTTTAAAATATCCACATATATCCTTTAGCCTTCTTAGCTAAAGTGACACCTCCTTTAAAAAAGAAGTTTCACTTTAGTTTCTTCATTTACTCAAAAGCAACCCTATATAAAATTCACCAATTTCAAACCTCATACAATTCTAAAGGTAAACCATCAGGGTCTTGGAAAAAGACAAATTTCTTCTCCGTTATTTCATCAATACGGATTGATTCCGTCTTAACACCACATTGGCGTAAATGCTTCACAGCCTCTTCTATATTTGTAACAGCAAATGCTAAATGTCTAAGTCCAGCCGCTTCTGGGAAACTCGGGCGCTCAGGCGGACTTGGAAATGAAAATAATTCAATTTGATACTCTTCTCCTACACATAAATCTAACTTATAAGAATCTCGTTCCTTCCTATATACTTCATTTATCGCTTTAAAACCTAATATTCGATTATAAAAATCCTTTGACACTTCATAATTCGAACAAATAATTGCAACGTGGTGCACTCTACATATATTCATGCTCTCTATTCCTTTCTTTACCAAAGATGCATATTCTCCCTTGAAATGAAAAACATATATAGCAGAATATCTCTTTTAGGGGGCTTACTATGAAATTTATTACTTTTTTCGTGGGACTTATCGTTGTTTTCTTCCTTGCTTATATTGCTAGTAACAATAAGAAACATATTAAATTTAAACCTATTTTCATCATGCTTATTATACAGTTAATTTTAACCTATTTGTTATTAAATACAGAAATTGGTCTCATACTTATTCGGATCATTTCCAGTCTGTTTACAAAGCTACTCGAGTATGCTGCTGATGGTATAAACTTCGTATTTGGCGGCCTTGCCAATAAAGGTGAAATGCCCTTTTTCCTTACTGTCTTATTACCAATTGTCTTCATTTCCGTCTTAATTGGTATACTGCAACATTTCAAAATACTACCATTTTTCATTCGTTGGATCGGTTACTTCCTCAGCAAAATAAATGGTCTTGGGAAATTAGAATCTTATAATGCTATCGCATCTGCCATTGTCGGCCAATCAGAAGTTTTTATTACGGTCAAAAAACAATTAGCTCAAATTCCAAAACACCGTCTTTATACACTTTGTGCATCTGCTATGTCAACTGTATCTATGTCTATCGTAGGTGCCTATATGACAATGATCGAACCTAAATATGTGGTAACCGCACTCGTTCTCAATTTATTTAGCGGTTTTATTATCGTACTGATTATTAACCCCTACGACGTGAAAGATGATGAAGATATTTTAGAAATAAAAGGCGAAAAGCAAAGCTTTTTTGAAATGCTTGGAGAGTACATTCTAGATGGCTTTCGAGTAGCTATCGTTGTCGGTGCTATGCTCATTGGATTTGTCGCATTAATGAGCTGTATTAATGACCTATTCCTCATTATATTCGGCATTACTTTCCAGCAATTAATCGGCTACGTCTTTGCACCAATTGCGTTTCTTATCGGTGTACCAAGTACTGAAATTGTCACAGCTGGTAGCATTATGGCAACGAAGCTTGTAACGAATGAATTTGTAGCCATGATGGATCTTAGTAAAATTTCTAATAGCCTTTCTCCTCGTACAGTTGGTATTATTTCTGTCTTCCTCGTCTCTTTTGCTAACTTTTCTTCTATCGGCATTATTTCAGGTGCGGTAAAAGGATTAAACGAAGAACAAGGAAACGTCGTTGCTAGATTTGGCCTTAAATTACTATACGGAGCAACTCTCGTTAGCATTTTATCTGCAATTATCGTAAGCATTATGTTGTAATTAGGTAAAATTTTATCATTTTCTTATCCCTATCTTTTGTATACAATAACGAATAGATGTCTTTATAAATAATCAAGACATCTATTTTTTATACATGTACAATCGCTTTTATTTAGCGTACAATATTTTTTATGTGTTTGAATGCGCTTCTAGATGTATACACTTTGATAGTTTTAAAGGAGAAAAAATGATGAAATCCGATATGCACAAAGATACTCGAGCCCAAAAGGGACGCTCAAAGAAAAAACGTCTACTTTGGTTCCTTCTTATTCCATTACTGGTTATAGCACTTGGAGCAGGAGGCTACTCCTTCCATATATACAGTAAAGCAAAATCAATTTTAAATAATGCCTATTCTGAACTTGGTCGCGGAGACAAATCCAGCAAACGTGAAAAAGCCGTTAAACCTATGACTGACAACATTTCCGTACTTATTATGGGTGTTGATGAAAGTGATATTAGAGACAAGAATTATGGGAAAGCAACTCGTACAGATGCACTATTACTTGCAACCATTAATAAAAACGATAAATCTGTTAAGCTTGTCAGTATTCCACGTGATTCACGTGTCTATATTAAATCACGTGATAAATACGATAAAATTACACATGCGCACGTATTCGGTGGTGTAGATAGCACAATTGATACGGTAGAGAACTTTTTAGATGTTCCAGTTGATTACTATGTAAAATTCAACTTTAAATCCTTTATCAAAATTGTTGATTCCCTTGGTGGGATTACTGTAGATGTTCCAGTGGAGTTCACAGAACAAAATAGTAAAGATGAAGCAGATGCAATTCACCTTAAAAAGGGACGTCAACATTTAAATGGAGAAGAAGCACTGGCACTAGCGAGAACTCGTCATATCGATAGTGATTATATGCGCGGTCAACGACAACAGCTTGTTTTAGAAGCTATTGCTGAAAAGGCACTATCTCTGAATTCCATTAATAAAATCGGTGGTTTATTAGACGCTGTTGATAAAGACTTAAAAACAAATTTAACTTTTGATGATATGATGACAATTGCAAAAAATTCAATGGATTCCAATTTAAAACTGGATAAAATGCAAGTAGAAGGTACTGATAAATATATAGGTGGTATTTATTATTACGTTCCAAACGAAAAAAGCGTCGATAATATTTCGACAACACTACAAGAACATCTCGGTGTTACGAATAAAAATGAACATAAAAAATTATAATAAAAAGGCTGCTAGAACTTTCTAGACAGCCTTTTTATTATAATTTTCAACATATTTATCGTACATATTGTGACAAAAAGAGACAATTATTACAACAGTGTAACATATTTTATAAAAACATTACACACACAGTGAAAATAATAGTATACTAGTACGTATATAATGTTATTTTCATCATTTTTATACAAAAAATGTAATACATATATTTATACAAAAATTTCTGGGGGGAAATAAATGAAGCTAAGTAAAATACTGATCGGTTCTGCAATTACTGGAGGCATATTACTTTGTGTAGGCGGTATTGGTGGATATCAATATGTATCCAAACTGAATAATCAATTAGATACTACTGCATTACCCAATACTACATTTGAAGGTATTTCTCTCGATGGAAAAAATAAAAAAGATATTCAAGCTATTATTAATCAAAAGATAACTGAGTTAGATCAAAAATCACTTACTTACATATTCCAAAATGATAAACAAACTTACACATGGAAAGATTTAGGAATAAATTATAAAGAAAAAGATGTTATCGACAAAATCTTTAAAGAACAAGAAGGAAATGCAATGAATCGTTACAAAATGCGGAAGCAGGCTGAAAACGGTGAATTAAAACGTGACTATAAATTAACACCCCAATTAAATACAACTGCTTATGAAAGCTTTATGAAGGATAAATATAATGAAACATTAAAAAATCCTGTTAATGCAGAATTAAGTATTGAAGGCACTACAGTAAATATTAGCCAAAGTCAAAATGGAGAAAAAATCGATAAAGGAAAGTTAACTGATTTAACGCAGCAGGCCATTACTTCTGGTACATCTGACATTACGTTGCCAGTTACACTATTAAAACCTGAACGTTCTACAGAAGATATACAGAAAATGGGGATTAAAGAAGTAATCGCTGAATATTCGACTCCAATGGCTGGTCGTAACGGGAATCAATCCTTTAACGTAAATAAGTCAGCTAATACTTTAAGTGGCGTTATTGTCGCACCTGATGAAACATTTAGTTTTAATGGCCGCGTTGGTGTAACGGATGCTGCTCACGGTTATAAATCCGCAGCCGTATATTCACAAGGTAAGGTTATACAAAGTGCAGGCGGAGGCGTTTGCCAAGTGAGTAGTACTTTATATAGCGCAGCTTTAAGAGCAGATTTGGGAATTGTTTCTCGAAGTAATCATTCTATGCCAGTAAATTATTTACCACTTGGGCAAGATGCAGCAGTAGCAGATTATGGTCCAGATTTAAAATTTAAAAACAATACAGGCAATCATATTTATATTCAAGCGTTTTCAAATGGAGGTAGTATTACTACACGCATTTTCGGTACAAATACTGGTAAAAATGTTGAGGTTTCTTCTCAAGTAATTAGTAGGACTAATGATAAAATAACAGCAGTTACATATAAAAAAGTAACACAAAACGGTGAAGTAATATCTAATGGACAAATTTCAAAAAGCGTATATAAAAGCGCTCCAAAACAATAAGATACTATCAAACGAAAAAATTTCAAAAACAAAAAAGGCGTGATCTACTCACGCCTTTTTCTTTTCCAATAATAATAAAAAGGTTGCAAGATGGTCTTTCGTTTCTTCTAACGACCACATACGATTTCCTTGCTTCGCAACTAATACGCACGCCTCTTCCCAAGCATCCTTTTTCTTCATATATAATAATTCATCGCGTAATTTCAAAACAATTTCTTCGTCTTCTTGCTCTATAAACTCTTCCATCACGCCTACTATTTCATCTTCATGGATACTTAACGTACAATACGATTTTAAAAAATATTGTAATGTCGTATACATATTTACTCCCCCTTCTTATTTATCAGATGGATAAGAAGTAATGATCTTATATCCTAAATCTCCTGACTTATCTCTCGCTAAAACAGTAACAGTTTTTACTAACTTGTCTTTTACATTCATATTTTTCTTTATTACCGTTTTTCCAACCGGGAATGAATGTGTTGTATTTAATACGAGACGAGCCTCTTTAGAATTTTTTAACCAATCTTGAATTTCCTTATCATGCTGCTTCAAACTATCTTTTACAGCTTTCGT